>Ga0116231_10001478_pt1 | contig 48077 bp, 31 predicted proteins | sample S1TSphgellanicum_2_FD_89695 | JGI IMG/M metagenome (GOLD analysis project Ga0116231, IMG submission 89695) | Host-associated microbial communities from peat moss isolated from Minnesota, USA - S1T2_Fd - Sphagnum magellanicum MG | ecosystem: Host-associated > Plants > Peat moss > Unclassified...
ATTTCTAATAGTTGCATCATAGTTGTGAAAATGACCAAAATAGTTGAAAGTTGGTCTTGTAGTTGCAAATATTCTCAAATCTAGTCGCAAACAACTATAAGTCGCATGGAATCGTAAATCGAATGGTTACATTTTGGCTGATTTCTACTAGTGTATCCACTTGTAGCTAGCTTATTAGATGTGGGAAATGGTGTGTGCTTCCTTGAGCATACAATGGTGAGCCATAGGACTATGGTTCCCATGTAAATCAAGGGGTATATATCCCAGGTGGTGACCATTAATCTCCCAATCCACACGGTAGTACGCATGTTTGAACCAATTGTCAATTGTGAAACCTGGTGGAAATGCCTCTTGCCCAATGAACACATCGTAATTAGTGGCATTGGTGACTAAACATTTTACCTATAGGCAAAGCTCTTGATATGTACCTTCATTGAAGTTAAGTGCAATCAAATTTGAGCTTTCCCCAAGTACCTCCTCTATGTTCTCACTAGTAATGCGAATTTGCCACATAGATTTGCATAGTTTGGAATCAAACATGCCCATTTTCTTAGCGAATTGAACTCCAAGAATCACTAGTTGAGCACTTGTATCAAGAAATATCACTCTAAGTGTATGACCTCCCACCTATATTGTTGACTTAGTATTATCGACAATGGGAACTCCAATGGCAATGGAAGTTCTCTCATTAGGCATCACCTTCGAAAATGAGTGAGAGATTTTGTGGAAAGAATGGCTATCCACAACGCCTTTGCTAAATAACAAATCCACAAGTGAAGTGTTCTTAGCTCCCTTCTGATATGTGAATGTAGAATCAGAGGTAAGAGAGCCCACTAGTTTAGCCATGCTAGAATTAGTGACCAGATCACGAACGCCATCTACAACACGTGAGCTAATCGAATGTCTTTCTAAAGTGTTGGATGGGACCTTTATAGCATTTGGATCAGGGATTGGTAAAAGACCTGATGTAATGTTCAGGGTATCCTTTAGTATTGTAATTATGTCCATGGTGTTTAACTTCAAATCTTGAAAACAAAACAACAGTGTACTCACAAGCTTTTACGCCATTTCACGCATTTGAAGTTGGCACTCCATAAGCTGGTCAGTGGAAAATTATGTGTTTTCCTGATGTATATGTACTCGTGGGACACGAGAATTTGATGCCCTAGCAACTTGTGGTGTAGTAGTCTCCTCCCCCCTCGCCAACAAGGTGCATTCTTCTTCCATGTTGAGAGGGCGAAAAGATTGTGGCATGACTACTTGAGCTCCTTTAGCCCTAGTAATAGGACTTGAACCAAATGCAAGTCCATTAGTCTGAATTACTTGCCTAGTGGCAGAAACTCTAGGTACCACACTAGTTTCTTGTGCCGTGAAGTAGGAAGGGCAAAAAAAAGTGGTAAATTCTGTTGTGAAACTAGAATTGTGTGCATTAAAAAGAACATACTCCCCAAACATGGCATCGTGTGAGAGGCCATAGAACGACCTAGGAGGTCCCTCCCGTGATCTTGAACCTTGTACATGTTGCGCATGATTAGCTGGTTGGGAAGACTTGCTTTTTAGATTAGCAAATTGGGCCCTCAATGATTTGAGTTCATTTTGTAGAGCTTGAACTTGAGCGGCATGGGCTTGAAACACTTCCCTCTTGTTAGCATTGTGCTCCTTCTTCTTAACATTTTTACTGGGATTACCTTTGATGGGGAAAGGCTAAGTGGAAGGCTAAGGTGCTTTAGCTTTTGGTTGAGGGGCAATGGAAGATGCTAGCAGATTTTATCGTGGTAATCGAAGTTGTTTTCGTTCCGGGAACTTGGCAAAATAAATAACTTCCTGATGTCCCTCTTTCTCACAATAATCATAAAAGAAATCCTCGAAAGGAATGTTGCACTCATTAGCTTTGTGAGCAAGATTACCACAGTAGTTACAAGAAGGTAGGATGGATGCAACCGAGTGCACTACTTTAGCCCTTAAAAAAGAATGTGATGATTAAGTTAGCGCAGCTAGTGGAGGCTAAGGCCTTGAACGTGATGGAAGCCTCATAGTATTGGCCTCATAGTGTGCATGAGCAAGTTCTATTTTTTTAGAAATGTTGTACACATCCAACAAAGTGTGAGTCTCCAAATTCTGCAAAAACTCGTTGCAAAACCTTCGCATGGAATGTCGAAGTACCTTCTAATGAACGAAAATACTAATGGGTAACTTCCAGGTCTGTGATGTTCTGAGTATCCTTTTTAAGCTTCAGAAGCCTCTTATAGAACATCTTGAGGGTTTCATCTTTTTGTCGAGAAAAGGTGGCGAATTGTAGAATTTTTTCAGAACTCTTAACCAGAATTGCAACTCAAGAACTTGAAAGAATTCCCCCACTGGATCAACAAAAGCTGGTGCATCGATGGTTGGAAAATTGTTTGTGGTAACAATAATGAATTGTTGAGGAGAAAGGTTTACTAAAATAGGTACCGGATCTGGATTATGGGGCATAGTCCCATGATGTGTAATGGCAGCTTGTAGTGCAACTTGAAAAACAGTGACGATGGTTGTGGCATAAATTGGATTAGGGATTTGGGTGATGTCCAAAATCTTGGAAAAATGTTGTTTGTAGACATCCAATGCCTCATAATGCATAACGGGTCAATTGTTTGAATGAAAATGCCTCGGTGTAATTAACACCATACTTGAATTCCAATTCACAAACCACAGTTGAGAAAGTTGTTTTGAACTCCCTTAAAAAAATGGTATCTGGTCTTCCACTGAACTTTTTAATTTTCCGAGAGGAACTACTAACCTGCATGGTGTATATGGGTGTAGAGGTAACAACTTATAGCGGAATATATGGTGATGGTGTGAAAGTTGGTGCGACTACAAGCGTACCCCACTGATTAACCCCTCCAAATAAACTTTGATGTACCATTGATGTAATGTAACCTGAACTTAAATTCTTGGGAAGAGTTATACTAGATGATGGTGGTGCTGTGAACGCTTGATGGTACCATTGTGAAAATCATGAATTCAAAAAAATCGGCTCAAATGATTATGTGTTACTTTGTAGCTGATACCTTGGCTCTAGCTGAGTGGTAGTGTTCTCATCATCCGAGGACATGGTGTGGTCCCATGCCCCAAAATTTTGTAACAATACAAAGCAATAGCTACAAAGTTCTGACACAACATATGGTTTGAAAAATACGATGCGTCAATGGGGATGAACAGCGATGGACGAAAGTCAGTGGACATAAAGGGATGGACAGATGAAACCAGACAGAAGTCGGATGAATGTCGGACGGGCATCAGATGGATGAAAGGTGGATGGAAGTTGAACAAAAGTTGGACGAAAGGTGGACGAAAGTTTGATAAACATTGGACAAAAGTCGAATGGCGGTAACGCAACAAATGGTGCTACGGACACCACGGTGCTACAGAACGCCCATGAACTAAGTAACAATGGTGAACGTGATGCAATGGCCACAACACTGTGAGGTGTGCATGAGCAACGTGATAATGGTGAGCGACAATGCGACGAACACCACGCTGCAACTTGCAACGGACGCCACATTGCAAATCGTGGCACTATAGCTCATAATGGATGCCGCATTGCAAATCGCGATGCTAGAATTCAGAACGAATGCTACACTATAAAAGCATTTTTTCTTTTTTCTTTTTTTTCTTACTTGCTTGTTGTTTCTTTGGTGTTCACCTTTGTTCCTGAAGTGGCAAAGACTATAGATGTGGAAGAGCTTACTGTAGAAAAATGGAATTTGATTTGACTCTACAGATTAATCACCCAAGCTCCAATTTCAATTAGCAGTAACAACAAGCTTCGTCTTACAACGATGGGTAGCTAGTGTTCCTAGCTTGTAGCCCACATGAATGTGTGCATGGTTTCGATCTTTGGAAACGGCGACATGATTAGAGGTTTGGAAGCTGTTGTAGCGATAATGACAATGTCTTTAGCTTTGCTATTACAAGCGGGATGATGAAATCACACCATGAAACAGTAGCTTCTTCTTTCGATGTTGTAACATCAACGAACTTGTGTCTAACAAATCCTTTTTCTTTCAACAATAACTTCCAGCAAGCATCTGATGATGGAGTCGATCCACTAGTCATGAATTCTTCTTTGAAGATGCAACAAATGAGAATTCATGGGGAACTTTTCAAGCCCATCGGTCTTCATGGCAGTAGCATCTACAACAATAACAACACCAATAACACCAATAACAACAACAACACCAATAGTAAAAGAAACCCAAGAACTCAAAGTCAAGAAAAATTTGTCACTTTCAACATTAAGTGAAAGAGAGTAGTTTTTAATAGAATTAGATTGTAAAGAAGGAAAGAAAATGTAGTGTATGCAAATGGTGGCCATGTAATAGCCATCATGAACATCTAGAAATCCAATCTAACTATGGAGGAAATTCTCCTTAACAAAGAAATTCTAAAAAAACTAACAAGAGAAATGAAGAGCTTGGCCTTTTATACAACCGCCAACGCTGAAACCCTAAACAAGCCATAACCCTAAAACATCTAATAATGTACAGTAACCTAAGAATGTACATTAACCCTAAAAGGCATGATTGACATGCTCGTAACTGGCCGTCATGTATGAAACAATGCATACAAGTGTGACAAAATAGGTTATTTAAACTAATTAGATATAGCTAGGTAAGTATTAAGAAATTAGGTAATTAAGTAAGGCTTTTAAATAAGTACCTACTTGATTTTTGTTTAATCATGGTGTCATGATTCACAACCTACATATACTTAATCTATTACTACCTACCTAGGTTTAGATAGGCTTTAAGTTAAGTAAGGAAGTTAATTAGACCTAAGCTAGGATAGTTAATTAGGCTAGGCAAACTACTTTAGCTTAATAAGGGTTCAATTTTGTGGCATAAAATAATTGGTATATAATTTTATAGCATTTTCCATATTCACTAAAATGCCACAAAATGCCACAAAATTAACATTATACCATTTATAATGTTTTAAATTATATCATAAAATGTCATTAAGTTATAAATGATTCCATTTATGCCATTAAATGTCATATAATATATAATGCCATAATTAATTATGAATGGATGGATTCAATGTGGCATATAGTATGAATGAATGAATGATTTAATGTGTCAAATAATATGGATGAATGGATGGTATGACATATAACAATGGTGGCAATGTGTTGGCAAGAAATTCAAATTTTGAATTATAGTTGAAAACTACTTGAAACGATGTCAACTTGCATAAATGAAAATTAGTTGATATCCCAACTATAACCACATATTTCATCCATCCATGAATGAAAGGATTGTCTTTATATAACATTCATTTTGAACTTTCTTTGCGCTCTAGTTTGATTTTTTTCTCCTTTTTTACAATTTATTTAGTTTTATCTTGCTTTTCTTTAAACCCAACTTGTGTTTAGAAGTTTAAATCATGTAATTTAATATCAATTCATGGATTTTTTCAAGTGAGTGCATCATGCCTTTTGCATGTGAAGAATTTCAAGTTTTTCATTTTTTGGGTTATATTAAGTTTTTTTTTTTTTAATAATCATGTTCAAGTTTTTTTTTCTTCTTTTCATTACACTTTTTTAAAATATATATTAAGCACATTAAGGTCATATGGTGTCAAGGCAAATGAATATGAATAACATGAGGAGACAAGCTTATGGAGTTTGGAAGCTACCACCACACATGCCTCTTACAAATGCAAGTGCTTAAAAACTTTTTTCCTCTTTTTTATTCATTTTCCCTTTACTAAGATATTTATTCTTTTATTTATACACCATATTACCTTTAGTTAAATTATTTTTTACCTAGGTTTTGTTTTGAACTCTTATTGGTTTTTTTGTCAACTAGGTTTTTCTTTGAACTTTCACTAAGGTAATTAAGCTAATTTTAGTACATTTAAGTGTTTAAAGCAATCCAAATCCAAGGGGAGGGCTTTTTTGTTGACTTTACCCTCAGGGGGAAAGATTATGGAATGGTGGCTACTTCATTTGGTCTGTTTGACACATTGTTCAAATTCCAACTCATCAATTCAAAGCATAAATTATTAAAATTTGAAATAGTGATGAACAATTCTCAAAATTAAAGATAAAATATGAATAAGACATTTTGATAAGAGGTTGTTGAATCACTGGTGAAAAATTAGTGCAAAGGTAATGCCCTAAAAAAATTCCATTATTTTTGTTGATTTCTTTCATTTGTTTCTTTCATGTTTATGTAAGTCCATGGTTTTTGTGTGGTTTGGCAAGAGTTACAAATTTTTTGATGAGGGACTTGGAAATTAGGTTTCCAACCCATGGTGTCATGAATGCTCTTGGGATTGTGTATCCCCGGTATTGGCTACAATTGGATTATGATGCATCTTCTGCCAATCACCTTTAAGTTTTTGAAATAATTTTCTACTATGGCAAAACAATGCACAAGATGGATGAACAAGAGGTTCAAGTGTAAGACCTTTTGAATGCTATTAATTTTGACTACTAACAAGGCATGTTCAAGCTCACAACGAGGTCAAATGTAGTAGCTTGTATGGTGCCCCCTTTTGGCACTAATCCATTAACCAAAATGTGGCACCTTGTGATAACATCTCAAATATTGGTCTCCAATTTCCCTAAGTACATCAAATTGGTTGAATTGGCAATGGTGCAAATAATAGGTAGTGTGGAGGATGAAAGATGCTTATCAACTCTAACTTTTATGAAGTCAAAGCTTCACAACAAGCTCACTATTCATTTCCTAATTGTTGTGTGCATGTTTGCATAACAATTTTACACTTTGGAGATTTTCCCATATGCATATGTATTGAGCAATGGAGAGCAGCACAACATTGTTACTGCTTTAATGGTTAGGGTGTAGTTGTTTTGTGGAGTTGTTAGTAGTGTTTGTACAACGGCAAAATCTTTTGTGGTTTGTCAAATTGTGGGCTATGTTTATATGAAGGCATGGTTGTTGTCGATGTGTTGTTTTGTTTGTTGAATTTAACGTTTGTTTTACAAGTCTACCAACTTTTTGGACTCCAATTGCAATTGTTTCTATTCTTGCATTAATTTGTGAAGTTAGAATTGTATGCTAACTTGATTGACATTGTAGGTCACTTGTGCTATAAAGGCTAGATTTAGGGATTCAATTCTCCCACAAGTGCTTGTGTTCTCTAACGTTAGGAGTTGCTTTTAGTGCATTCAAATGAATCAATATCCTTGAAAATTCTACAATCTGCCCCAAGAAGCTGCCAAATTCCAACACCAACATTTCACGCTACCATATAAGCTCCAAATACATTTGTTTTAATAGCCAGAAAACTCTATGTTCATTTTAGATCTAGCCAGCTTTTTTCACCCAACAATTTTGTGAAAGGGTCAAATAATTCACCATATAAATTGGAGTGACAGCCAAGTTTATATAAATAATATGCCAGTGAGGCCGTAGAGAACTCTTACACCAGCTTGCTTTTAGCCAGAGCAGCACCAATTGGACATTAGAGGTGGCCACACTGGCTACTTTGCAAAAATGAAAAAAAAAACACTGCTTCGAGGGGAACATGAACAACCCCCCAAATAACAAGGAGCAAATTAGATAAAGAGAAGAATTTTAACACTATGAAAATTTAACACAAAGTCTGATTGCAGGCTAAAGAAAAACAGAGAAGAGACCATATGATAAAAAATTTGTACCTTCCACCCCTTTAAATCTGCTAAGGTGCAACCCACTCTGATAGAGTTGGGATGCATCCAAGATGGAGTAAATTTGATGATTTGTTCATTGATGTGGCTGCACGCGCTGGTTCATTGCAGCCCTACTTTCGTTGATTCATCAAATCATGAAAGTGGACATTTTTCTTTTCACTTTATGTGTGTGTAGAACTGAACACATGTTCCAAGGAAGCCACCAAATTGGTTGTGTCAAACTTAAAAGAATTAATGATACAATCCGGCACCGCCCAAATTATTGTGTTAGCAAAGAGTATTGTTCAAATACTTGAAACTATTGTGTAATGATAATAATGTTTCATTATTTGTGATTGTTCAGTACTTGGATGCAGCATGAGTGCTGGATGATTCGTCCATTTTCCTTTAGTAGAAATAGGAGAGGACTTATCTACTTCAGTTATTTCTCACCTAAGTTAGAATGAATCAAAAAATTAAGGAGCCAAGGACGTAAGCAAAGTCATAGCCCCACGTTGCAACAGGTACACACCATAGACAACAATTCAGCTTGCCACTTGATTGCAATCTTGTAAGTTGTTAAGTACATGAATAACCTACTCCCCAAAAATTCACGCCCATGAACACCATCATTATGGTCAAGGGTCTGTAAAGCACTTTGAAATTTTGTAACTGCTGGAAGAGGGCGCTTTACATTATATCTTTGGAATAATGCTTCTTGTAGACCTATGTAAAGGCTTGCCTCAAAATTAAGCATAAGGTGCCTTCACATTCAAAAGGGTGACCTTACCTCATGATCCATGAATCCATCATCACTTCATGGTATACAATTTTTTGATTCATCATTTCACCTTGTGCTTTATGCAAACTTAACACCCATCCATGGGTGAGAGCAGTCCCAAAATATGTGGCTCAGGCAAAGATTCACATGTTCTTGGATGAGATTCCCAATGAATTGTGAATCAACACATTCATCCAACATAATATACAAGGCGTTTGTCTCCCAATAAATCCAATTCTTTCCATGAGGTCTTTCATGGATGTAATGGGTGGAGAAGGAAGAGAGAGAAGGAGGGGTGGGGTTGAGGGAGAATCATACAGTTCATGATAACACAAGTGCTTTGTTTTCTGAAAATTCCAGGGGCAGGATGAGCTGGGTGACATGACCCAAGACAACTTTACCGAAAATTGTATGTAAGAGGCTGTGCAAGGTAGATTTTAAGGGAGGGGGGGTAGCTAGCAAGCTTTGCATCTCTTGCAGCTATGTAGGATTTACTTGTCCAGCAGTTAATGCAAGAGATCTGAAACCAAGCCAAGTGGCACTGGATTACGGCTGGGCAGATCTAAAGTAAGATGTAAAGATGATGAACAGGTTTGAGTTAAAACCATAAAAATCCAGCAGACACTTTAATTGACACGACACACAGCCAAAAAATTGATTGCAAGTTTTTGTCAGACATACTCTGGACACTCCCAAAAGCAATAAAGAAAATGAGCAATTTTTTGCTCGGTCCTCCAAAAACCTCCCAAGACAAGCCCAGGTGTAATGAATCACCTGTTTGTGGATGATTAATTGTGTGTTGGTTAGGAAAAGCACCTCAATTGCCAGTTGGTGGATGATTAATTTGATAGGTAATGAAAAACACCTCCACAAATCACACATCAACCTAAACGCGAAAAGTTTATGAGGATGAAGTTTGCATCCCATTTTCACATTACACAGCATGTTTTGGATGAAGAACTGTAAAGTTGATGCCTGTCGGGGTTAGTAAAATGACTTTGGGTCGATAAAGTTATCCGTAAAGTCAGGCGAAGACGGTACCAGAACCCCCTGTTTGGTCACATAGGGGACGAGATTTCAAAAAACAGGAAAAAAAGTCCACTAGAGTTCAACGGGGCATGAAACTCAGTTCAGCAGCAAATTTGGTGCTAAACTGAGTTTGCCCTGTCCTTTCTTTTTTTCAACGCTTTCAACTGCTGCTGCTATGTGTACTGTAGCTATAAATGTTCTCGAGCCTCGTGCATTTAATCCTGAGTCTCAATATTTCATACCCTTGTTTAATAAAATTTCATGACTTTGCGGACAACAGCCAGGAGTGGATGAAGCATCAAATGAGGAGTGAAACTCAGGCCCAACAGGGCATGACTTTATGAATAACTCTAATATATGTGCAAAGGTTGCGATTCTTACACAGGGCACTGCACAATCTAACAATTGCTCTTGATTGGTCAAGTAATATTATTGGTTCAGGTGTTTATGAATGAGGCTAGGAAAACAGTAAGCTTTCTTGAATGTATGCTTTTGAAGGCCCCAATATTGGGTATTGGTGAAGTTATTCCAACTTACTAGCCTGCATCACATATAAGAAGAGCATTGAAATGACATGGATATTTTATTTTAGATGAAGAATAATAGCATCCAAATAATGTGGAACTCAGGGAAATCGTTCTTTGGTTTGGTAGTGGGCAATTACATGTGTTTGGGTGGGTCTTTGATTTTTTTAATAATTTAGAATCAAAGAATCAACAGTTCTGGATCTTTTGAAAAAAAAGAACCATCAGTTCAAGTTATTTCAAAAACCTTCAAGAATCAGCAGTTTTCATCAAAGAACTGTCAGTTATAAAAAAAATTCTCAATTCTTTAAGGAAAGAACTGACAAAGAACTAGTCAATTCTTTCACATTTCATATATTTTGAAAACTGAGATTATATACCCAAATCAGTCGTTTGAAGGTTTTTTAAACCAGTGGGTAAGTGTGAATATAATCAGGTTGATAACCACTGAGTATCTATCCCTCATTCTAAGAACCATTCAACATTATTAATTATTTCTCAAAATAAAAAAATTGATTGTTGGATATTTACATTGTGCATTTGATTATAATAAATCTTTTCAAAGGCCGATGCTAAAAAAAATTTCTCTAGGGAACTTTTGTTTGGGATAAAATTCACAACGTTTGCTAATAAGAGGGATATTGTTTGTGTATACAAAGTGTGGCATTTTTAGTTATAGAATACACTGCAGTTGCACATGGAAGCATATGTGTTTAAAAAAGGTTGGACTATTTTTTCAACCCTGTTCATTTTAGGAGATCTTATTTTCCTCATTTCAAACACAAATGGAACTTTATTAAACAACCACAAAGGCACCATGTAAAAAAGGGCTACCTAGACCCTTTGAACATCCAAGGCTGAAAGTGATGATGAGAATGAATTCATGCTTTCTAATAGCTTAAATGTTTGTTCACCAGCCTATCTACCCTATGTTACAAAAATTTCATCTTTAGAGAAAATTTGCAAAATTCTCCTCAGAAGTACCCTCAATTTTATAATGGGGATATTAACTCAGGTTTAAATGGTGACAAGCCATTGCTTTTTTAGTGCAATTGCTCCAACAAGGTGTTTTTATAAAAAAGCCAAAAGAACTGGTGATAAATATTTTTGGAAATAGAAATTTCATGCAGCCAAAGAGAAGACTCAACATGTAACATTAGGTCTGAGTTTTTTTCTTTAATGAAGAGGAGTTTTATCCCATATTGTTTGATCACAATTCAACTTCCTTCTATATAAATTGTAAAGTGGAGAGGAGACAAAAAGAGTGATAATAGAAATTTTCAAAAGTATTTCAAGCATGGGATGAAATTGCCCATTAAAGTTTAAAACAGGTCATAATGATTAAGTGACTATTAAACTCTTTAATTAATTTACATTGGATGTCACAATAAGATCAAAGTATTTTTTGCATTTTCACAAGTGTTAAGAATTTTTTTTTATCTCAGATATGATTCTCAATGCAAATTTTGCAATAGACAACCATATGATGGCTACCAGCAAAATTACATTAAATTGAAATCATTCCGAAATTAAACAATTTCATGATAAGTTTTGTTATTTGATGAAAAAAAGAATTTGAACCTTATAAATGAGGATAGAAAAAAATGAAAAACAATTAACAGGAGGTGAAAAAATGAAAAGGATTAAATAAAGCGTTGGACTGGGTAGAACTTTGAGAAAACTCAAATATGATTAGATTTTTGTGAGGGAAGCGTATGATGATTTGGGGGTGCCGAATGGAGGAAAAAGAAAAAACTGTAAGTACACCCCTATCCATTAACCACTAATTAATAATTAGTGAAGCCTGAATAATAAGCCCCACAATTAATTGAATGTCACCTTTGGAAAGGAATTACGATCCGCCAAAATCCATTCTTCCCATTGTTCGTTCATTTGGTCAACCCATTCGAGGAAGAAGAAGAAGAAGATAGATATGGGAGACAGTCAAGACGACGTCTCTAAGGATCTTGGATCTCATCAATCAGCATGAGGAGCTGCTGTCATCATGCTGTTGTTGGCTGTTGTTGTCACCATTTTGTCCAAAGAGCTTGATCATGGACAACGTGCTTGTATGTATGTATGTATGTATGTGCTTGCGCATATATATATATATGTGTCGACTAGAACGAGAGGTGCATGTCGGTGCACATGAACACTTGTTGATCACGGCCTGCAGGGATGAAGAAGCAACAAATTTAATAACAAGTATTGCTTTCGAGAGAATTTTGAGGCTCGCTGCACTAGTAGGGATGCTCGATTGAGCTTCAGGTTTTGAGGACTGCAGTTACACTCGTGTGCTGGTATGGTGATGAGCAGCTGAGGTTCAGAAGCAGCAATTAATTAATTGTGTGGAGAATCCGTCCTGATCACATTCTGCGTACTACTTTCGATCCTTCCACGTTTTGTAACACTCTTTCTCTCTCGACTGCTTTGAAGATTTCCATATTGAAGAGAGCAATTTCGGCTATGCTTTCTTCTAGGTCTTGTTAGTTGGTACAGGAGCTGCTGTTGCTGCTGTGTTTTTGCCTTATGGAGCTGAAAGATGATTTTGGGTAGCTCGTGCTTCTTGGCTCATGTGTACAGTGTAGGAGCTGGAGGAGGAGCTGAGAGAATATATGGCGGCTTTGAGCAGCAGCGACAACGACGACGACGACGTCTTAACCGAATATGTACCTGGCGCTGAAGCAGCTGATTCAACGTCAGTGGAAGAAAACCAGCATCCGGTTGATCATAGAAGGAGTTGCAGCCACATGAACGATCAATGTGATATGGGGGGCGACATCAGATCTTCAGTTGTTGTTGTTGCAGAGGAAGGAGGAGATAAGCAGCAGCAGGAGCTTGTGGTGGCAGCTGATTTGCGCTATGCAGAGAAAGAGTCCCGGCTGCTTGACATGGGCTTCACTACAGACCTCATCCAGCGAGCTCTCCTCATCTATGGTCTTTGATCTTTCCATATGACCCACCTTTCTATCTCTCTATCTATCTATCTATCTATTTATCAATGGCGAACTGATCATGAACCCAAAGAATCAGAATCAAACATCAAAATCCAAACAAGTCTGTCAAAAGAAGATCAAGATCAAGATCAAAATGTTGGTTTGTGTAAATTGATCATCAGCTCTTCCAGTAGATGTGAGAGAGACTCCAGTAATGATAGCTATGAATGTGAGTGATGTAAGAATTGCAGGAACACAGACAGCAGAATCGGTGTTGGTGCAATTTCTGTTGGATTGGCATGAGAACCATCATCATCACCATCAACAACAACAAAGTGGTGAAGGCAACAGTCATGGTGATTCGTTTGCAGCTGGTCTGGAGGTGGAGGTTGCAGGTCATAGCATCATTGCTGCTTGCACACATGATGAGGACAAAGACACCAAAAACTATTGGCTATCCAAACACTCTCTCAAAAGCTGCTGGAATGAACAAAGATGGGTATGTGCATGTAATAGTAACCCCTGAACTTCCTCCTCAATATAAAGTCTTCCAAAAGGGTTGCAGTTTTTCTCAGAGGAATAATTTTGCAAATGTCACAAGATTATATTGTATGCGAAAAAACACAGCTAGCTAGAAGTAGCTCAGTGATCTCTATGGAGTATGGTCAAGGTGGCAGAGGCTGTGAGGGTATGATAATTTACTGAAAGTGGCAAGCAGGAAATTGATGCCTCAAATGAAGACAAAGAAGAAGAAGATGATTATGATGATCATGATGAGAGCGATACAGAGGAGGAGGAGGAGGATGATCATGATGAGGAGGAGGAGAATCCTCCATGCAGACTTTCATGGGTGCTAGTGGAGGCGGCAACCAATTCTGTCATCTCGACAGTTACTCCCTTTTGTCCAACTCCAAATACTGCAAGACTGGATCCAAAGGAACAACACAATCGAAATCTGTTGTTAACTCAGGGGTTCACCACAGGACAAGTTGAACAAGCCCTCCAAGAATTGGGTATGTATGAATATATGTAATATTCCAGCTGCAGCTGATTCCTCAACTAGTTTTTCTGTAGTGTCATGGAGACTCACACTTCTCAAGCAAGAATTGAAATTTCTCTCTTTCTGAATTTGCAAAACCTGCTGGTTCCAACATCATTTCAGAGTTTGTATTAGTACTTCCCTTGACTTCATGACTCTTGTTAGCACTGCAGAGCTTAATTTGTGCCCTAGAACTCACTTACTCAGTCTGTGCAACAAATTATAAAAATGTTGACAAGAGTTGCTTGCTGGAATCTTTTTTGTTTACTGCTCTAGTGTATGAGACATCCAAACTCTGCAGTGTAGGTAAAAAGATTTTATTCTAATTTTTTCTCTGCAAAAATGTGGCAAAACTAGCAAAATACATGTGAGAAACCTTAAGTGGTGGGTGGCAGTTTTTAGGGTTTTGATTATGGTTTCCTCTTTGAGGTACAGGAGGAGGAGCTGAGTATGACATGCTATTGGATTACACATTATACCTCATGTCTGAGCAAGATGGCTTGGCATCAACCTCGGTTCGTTAATTTTTGAGAAAGAGTGGATGTAATTCCAGGAGTAAATTTTGCTCCCAATGTTCTGTGCCTGAATTGTTTCATACATGTAATTCATACTCCCAGAATTCAAATACTCAAAGTGGTTGTACTAGAATGAAAAACAGTCCTATCATAATGCAAGAAACACACATGGTGTGTAGTAGTAAAGGATTGATTGTCAGGTGAATCTCTGCTGTGCACTTTGCCAGTTTAATACAATGTTGAACAAGCACTAGCTGTAAAACCCTAAAGCCCTAAACATTTATGGTATGTTGGTTTTATGGGCAGGGACATATCACCTGCCAGAGGAGAATCAACACTGTGGAGAAGCTTGTGACAGAGTTCAAGTTTTCCACACACGCAGTTAAGATGGCTTTGGAGCGCTGTGGTAAAAACCCCACACTCTGCTTAAACCCCCCACAAGATGATGGGGATGGGTGTTCACAAGCATCATTTAGTTTTGAAAACTGATCTAGAAGCTGGGACCATGTGCAAAAACACCCCATTGTTTGTTTGGTCATTAACCAAACAAGAGCAGAAAAAATTACTGGGCTTAAACCTAATCACAGTGAGTAATTTGTACAATGATTTCTGGCAGACACACCAGAATGGAATGCAGATGAGGAGCAGATTGCTGACCTTGTAGACTTTCTCGCAGCACATGGTGAAGCATTAGAGGAAGTGAGTATCTATGAACCACTTGTGGTATATTTGCAACCATCAGGATGTGTTCCTTCCATTTTGTTGCATTATGTTTGTTTTACATTTCTTGATAAACTCTTATGTCCAAGTTCTTCCTCTATTTGATGGCTTAATGTCTCCAGGGCAGATGTGGAGTCTCCCTTCTGAGTTCAATTTCAAGGTCTTAGTTTTTTTTCCCCTTCTTTGATTATCCAAATAGGTACTGAAAGAGTGGGAATTCTCGTGATGGTCTTGGAGCCAACTTGGGTGGTGGAAATTCTAATCTTGGACCACTGACATTTTCTGACTCAATTGTGTGTGACAGGTTTTTGGAAAGGACTTGGAGATGAATTCGGGCACAGTGCCCCAATGGATGGAAGAATCTGCAGACTGGAGTCAATTAAGAGAGCAGATTGCAAATAATGTGGCAGCAAAAAGACATGGCAAACGCAAAATTGGAGAAGTCAACTCGGAATCATCCATCTCATCTTCAACCAGACTTCGAAGATGCACTACTCTGAAACAACCCTTGCAAATGCCAAAGCCTGATGATGCACCTCCTTGCAGAGGAGTCAGGAGACCACCTCATACAGTAAGAACAGATGGAGTTTGTGAAGGAGGAGGATCAAGAATTAAGCCTCCCCTTGAGAGGTCAGTTGCAAGAGCCAGCAAAAGAATTGAGAAGCTCCAAATACCAAGACGGTCAGAGGGGTTCGGACTTCCTGGAGAGCCAGTAAAGCAGCGCTACCTTAGTGATGAGATCAAGGGTGCACCATTTTTCTACTTTGAAAACGTTGCCAGTATGCCAAATGAAGACTGGAACCGAATCAAGTTACATCTGTTTGATATTGAGCCTGAATATGTTGATTCACTACACTTTTCTGCATGTCGACGGCCACGGGGCTACATCCACAATCTGCCTATTGAAGGGAGGAAGAAAATCTTGCCAGATCCACCAATGACAATCCAAGAGCTGATGCCGCAGACAAAAAATTTTTGGCCTGCATGGGATCCTCGCACAAAGCTGAATTGCATCAATACCAGGAAGGGATCTGAGTTTTTATCCAAGAAGTTGCAGCTTGATCTTCGGTCCTGCTTAGAGACTGCAGATCCCAGCCCAGCTATGCAACAAGAGATTCTCAAATGGTGCCGGGAATGGAATTTGGTCTGGACAGCTCCCAACATCCCGACACCCATTGCTGAGAATGAGATGGAGGTTCTTTGTTCTGCCCCCCTCTTCGAATCAAACTTAGATTCTGTTTCCAATCTCGTCAGATGAAAACTAGCAATCCAAGAGTGGAAAGAGAATTCATGGGGATTTGATTTTTTTTTCCACACTCTTCTGTACTAGAGGATTTTGCAGCTGATGCTTTTGCTTCAATGTGATTTCTACCAGTTTTGATTCAAATCTGCTGGTGCTATTGAAAACTGATGACCTGCACCTTTGAGGTTCAAAGGTGTGGTGAAAACTGACTTGAATTTAATTTTTTATGACTGCAACAAACCAGGCAATGTTAGGATTTGACAAGGATCACACCCGCAACTGTTACAGCACACGAGCAAGATATAAGGCATTGGGGAACAGCTTCTCAGTCTTCACGGTTGCCTTCCATTTCTCTGTTCTGAAGCCGCTGTACCCAAGGGGAATGAAGATCTTGTCACTGTTTTCAGGCATTGGGGGAGCAGAAATAGCACTCCATAAAATAGGTGTGAAGTTGCAGGTAGTGGTGAGTGTGGAGATTATTGAAGGCAGCCGAAGGTGCCTCGAGGCTTGGTGGGCTGCAACAAAACAGACAGGGACCTTGGATCAAAACCATCATGATGTCACGGCTCTTGGGCGAGATGAACTCGTGGATCTTGTGAAGAGGTACAAGGGATTTGATTTGATTGCTGGGGGAAGTCCATGTAATAATTTGTCAGGAAACAACCAAAAAACTCGCTGTGGAATTGAGGGACCACAATCCAACATCTTTTTTGAATTCTCACGCATCGTGGGTACTGTTCGAGAATTGATGCAGGGACTTCAATTTTCCAGTCCATAAAACAGTTTTTATCAATAGTTACAAGTGAGACTTCTTTCCATTTGAAAAAGATCTAATCTTGTGCTTCATAATGGGCTGATTTTTTCTATACAAAACAACAGACTTGATTTCCCTTTCAGGCTGAAAATGATAAGCTGCTTTGTGACACAGTTGCTACATCAAAACTTTCTTGTGCATTTGCATTATGGACAGAATACATATTTCTAGCTGGATGAGATTATCATCTTTGGTCTGGTGTCAAATTGTGACCAAACGGTGTTTTATTCACTCATTCTCTGTTTGATTTTACTCTTTAGGGTTTTTGGATTTTTTTGGTAGTTCCTTGGGCTACTTACAGTGGGTTCATTTGTATCATAGAGAGAGTTTCAGAAGATTGGCACATTTCCTAGAAGGTTTAGGTTTCATTCATCAAAAGTTGCATTTGGACAAATCCCACATGAAACTGAAAGTTTTCACAATAGAATTGCAACAAGTGGCAACAAATGTAGAATGGAACTGAAGCTAGTCTTCTTGCATTCACACATGCAGATATACTCTTTGATTGCAATCTGGAATCTTTGAAAAAATTTATGTTCAATCCTGTGCCTCTTTTAGTTAATGCCTCCTTATGACTAGGAGTAGGGGCCAATAATGGGAAATATTGAGCACTTTTGGGTCATTGTTTGGCTTCAAGTTATTAATAAAATAATGATTTTTTAAGGGCCAATTAACTCTTATGTTATCCTTAAGGCCTAAAGGTATGTAGCAAGTCTTGAATTCTTCTTATGCTTTCATTCTTTCTTTCTTACTCTCATTTTTTTTCCTTGCATTTGCTTCCCCTCTCAAGCTGGACCTTAAAAATCAGACCACCACAGATGAGCATAGAAGCAACATTCATTCTTGTAACTTTTGTGTTTTCCACAATGATTTGACATGTTATCATTAGAACTCTAACATTGTGACAACATGAACTTCATCAACATTATAAAGCACTCATGACAATGTATACCCTTCGTCTAGAAGCAATTGGAGCATTAAGAGATATATTTGTATTGATGTATGAATGAGCAGGGCTTCATGCAGAGAACCCTTTTGGATGTAAACAACAAACAAGTTTAACCCCTACTCATTAAAGCGGACCAAGTTGGTCCAGTTTTTAACTTATTTTCATCTTTCTTTAATGCTTAGGGGTTAATTTGAACAACTTTTCATTATTTATGTGATATCTATGTCATTAAGGTAGATTCATATATAAAATCATACATTCCAACTGAAATGAGAATAACCATTGCACTTCACCTTAGCCATTCACCCTTATGTTACCTCCATTCAATCAATAGATATTGTTTTAAAGCCTTGGGGCCATTAAAGAGTCAAATAGTCAAAAATACAATACAATTTCTTATTTTGACCTTGACTCCTAGTATAAAACCTTTGGGACTTATTTTGGTGATTACTTCAATTGGATTACATGATTTGTGTTCAACCTTGGCAATGACTCCTTGATGTTAACTCAATTTCATTTGACACCAAAATGTTTTGAGTTGAAAAAGTAATTTTTTTGGTTTATTATAATTGAATCCGTCGCAGCCTTAACCTTTGACCCCTTACTAAGGCTAGGACAAGACAAAAGAAAAGTTTTTCAAAAGTAAGTTAACGCAAGGGATGCACTCAAACACATTCCCCTTGTGAGAGAAAAATGTGTGGGAATTTAGAGTTCAAAGTTGTTTTGCAATTTTGGAATAAGGTTTGAAGGAACAAACAGTATTCAAATTGGGCCTTCTTTAGACCATTGGAAAAGTCTTGTTGAATAGATATCTAAAGTGAGGTCTCATTCCCAATTTGAAGATCTTAAACACAAGTAATGGCCAAATGAATGGTCAAGAGTCGAACTTGGGAATCAAAGTAGTAGTTTAATTCTCAAGCATTAAAATGTCATTTAGAAGTTCAAGAATTTATGTCACTTTGATGTAATCCCTACTACCATGTATCTAGAATATGTTGTAACGAAGAAAGTGGTGACTCATTCTCAAATTTGGGCCACAATGAGTCAATTGAATGTGAATTGCTTGTGATTCATTTGTGCACCATTTTGATTCGAATTTGCACTAAATGTCATTTTTCTTGGTTTGTGCAAATTGACTTCACCTCCCATCCAAGAGCCTTGTGTGAATTAAGGAATGCACCTTGAATTTACATTTTGTTAGAAAATGAAAACCTTCAATACCATTTGACAAACTAAAAGGTGCTTCAAAAATACATTTGCACTTTCAATTGTCAATAGAATATCATTAGTTATACTTTCCCAGCAATGGAGGGCCCTCATGCATCTTTGGGCTAATATCAATGTTTATCACATCTAACATTAATTGTTAAATATTATTGCTAAATCCTCACCCATACGTGTGAAAAAGTGGACACTCGAAGGTGAAAATTTATTTAAAATTTCATTACTTGAACCAATCATTATGTTTTGTCATTCAAAAACATTTTTACAAGCCAATATTGGGTTCCACACTAGCTAACTACTATGCATAATCCAAAACCTTGTGTACAAGCCACTTTAATGGTGTGTGTGGAAATGCATTAAAACAACATCCTTGTTTCCAAGATGAATTTCAATTATCTTGGACTTAATCAAGTTTTTGAAACATTGTCCTCTACTTTTATAATAGGAAAAATAGGGAGAAATGAGCTTCAAAATTAGTTTTAACCATGTTCAACAGTCCCAACCCACATTTAAATGAAGGGCAATATTAGCGCAATGTGGGTATCTTGTTGTTTCTATTAATTGGTTGGGGGGTGAACTAAAAGTTTTTTTTTTGGGGGAGGCACCATTTTTATTTTTATTTTTTTGAAACACAATAATAAATTTGAATTGACAAGCTATTGGCACCCCCAAATCAAGCTCAATGGTAAAAGGTCAATAAGAGTTTCACCTACACATCACTAGGTTTGAACCCATGACCTTTTGTAGTCCCAAGGTCCCATAATGGGCTATACCAATGAGCCATCACCCTTGGGGGTACGTGGAAGGCACCACTTTGATTATCCCATTGCAAAAAAATTGAAACATTGGACATTCCCGAAAATTCCCCCCTTCCTTTTATATACCATGTAAGTGTATATATGTATACACCCAACCCAAACTAAAATACCTAAGCTTTTTTATGTGAATGTCAACCTTTTCATTGGATACAAGAAAATTATGGTCCTAAATTGCTTGTCCTTATTTTTGGCATGGGTTAATACCTTTACCTAAAAATGCGGGTACTTATTAGCCTAAACAAAAGGTGAAATTGAACATAATTATGGAATCACAAAAGCCCATTACTATTGGTCATTGCCAATATTGGTGAATTATTTGATTTTTAAATTATTGGATGAATATCCTTTAAGGTGTACCACCCAGGACAAAAAGGACCTAGTCCTTATTACATTCCTTTTTTCCCAATATTTTGATCCCATCAAAACTAATGAATGAAAATTAAAGTGTCAAATATTTCATAAGTACCATATTTTAGACTACTGCATTCTAAATTACATTATAAAAATCCATAAATGTCTTTTTACATGTAAAAAAGGACTAGGTAAAAAATATAGAAAATGGTGATGTTGTGTCACAATTTTGGTACACCTTATTGAATATCGACTATACCTTTGTTTTCTTAATTTTTCTAAATTTAAAAATTGAAAAACTCTTAGCTCCAACTTTTTTAAATAAACCAAAATCAAAGAACATCCAAATCAATTTTTAAAAAACCTTTGAAGAACCAAAGGTTTTCATGAAGAAACAAGCTAAGGATCAATGGTTTTATGGAAAGTTATTGGGTTAGTTCCTAAATGTTTTGATAGATATGATCATGTATTCAAAAAGACTAATTTTTAGATTTTTGACAACCACAATTCATCATTTTGTAACTTAGAATGGGGTTAGGCCTATGAGGGTTAATTTTGAATTAAGTTTCAATTATCACATATGTAGGTCCCACACAACATCCAAACACCATATAAAATATTTAATGAATACAAGAAATGAACCTTACATATTTTTTGGTTAAGATCGCCCATGCACCTAAAACTTGGTCATTCTATGGTTAAACCCATTGGGTAGCTCATCGCACATACCTAAAGACTTGTTTTATGGGGATCGTTCATTGAAAAACATGTACATTTGCTATTGTGAACACTTCCATAATCAAAATAACACATAAGTTTATTGCAACATAGGTTTATTACACAAAGGCTTATCCCAAGGTTTAACACAAAGTTGCAATATCAAATTATGCAAAAGAGAATATGAACTCAAAAGTCCACCCACAACTTCTTATATAATTGAAAGGAGGAATTGATGGATTATTATCCCCATTCATTCATATCTATTAAACATTCCCATTTGTCAACTACAAGCCATTAATATTATGCCACATGTTATCCTCTTAGAACTATCATCCTTCCTATGAACAAATCATTCAATTATTTGGAATTTTCTTTTATACAATCTAATCAAGTTCACATAATTCACTTCCAATTAAATTTAACCCAAAATAGTTAACTAAATTATTTGTATGAGTCCAACTTTATGCCCCTAATCAAAGATCCTCAAAATAGGGCCCATAAGTTGAATTATTTATTCCCATACTCACCCATCCTTGTACCCCTAGGTCACATTATTATTTATTTGCAATTCACTACAAAAAAGCAAGGTTTTTTTTTTGGAGAAAATTGGTCAAAAGGTACCCCAAATGGCCCATGTTTGACTTAACCAAAGTGTCATCTTGGACAAGTTGTTTTGGACCCGACCATTTTGATTAGGTCTTTTTTATGGTCTTTTTGGTTGGTTTTTTTGACTAAATTTTTTGACTATCTTTTTTACTAATTGATAGTATTTTGACAGCAACTATATATGATTTAATTTTTAAATAATAATAATAATTTATAATATACTTATATTCATATTTATTTATCAATTAATTAATTAATTTAACGACCTACATTACCTAATAATTAATGTACAAAGTAAAATAAAATAATTTACCTACCTACCTTATTTAGCCTAGGCCCCCTAAACTAGGTAACCTAAGCTAGGTGGCAAACTTTAAACCTACTTGCTTGAGTGACCTAAGCTAGTTATCTAAGCAACGTAAAACCAAGGTAGCCTAAGTAGCCAATGTTATATGTGTGAAGACTTGAACTCCTCACCTCCACTTTGAAGAATCAAGTCCTTACCATTGGATTACCACTTCAAAAGTTGAAAACCTTTTTCATCATATTGTAATAAATTTGATTGATTTTTTTGTTTTGATGTACATATTGTAACATTCATCAATGAATTTCAATATTTTTGTATTACTTATCTAAGTAGGAGGTTATACCATGTACCAAGTATCTACTTGGATAACATCTAAGTCTTACGCCTAGTAGGCCACTACATGTTATTACCTCAATTAAGAATTAATCAATAATTAATATTAATTAATAATTATCAATCAACATATAACGAAATATTATTTATTGATAAATTATTGTAAAATAATAAATTATTAATAATAATTTAACAATAACATATTGACTACTATTAATAAAATATAAAATACTACCAAGTATTAGCCCAAAATTTTAATTAAATTGATAATTTGATGATAATAATTTATCAATTAACAACTTGATGGATAAATTGGTTAATATTTATTTGGCGGCTAATTAATTATATAAAATATTAATCATATATTATTGAATATTAAATATCAACTAATTAATTTATTAAGTTTAAATACCTACATGTGCTTAAAGGTAGCATGTAAATAGTCTATTAAATTTTATAAGTACTTACCAAGTGTTATATGCTTAACCTAAGGCCTACTAGCTATGAACTTAGGTTTGGTATGTACCCTAGGCAAAATAAACTTATAGGTTAAATAACCAAATTAGTATGGTCAATTTGACTAAATGTCAAATCAAAACGGCCAGTTTGACTTTTGTAAATCATAATGGCCATTGAATATCATTGTCAATTTGATTAAACCTTTGGTCATATTAATGGACCTTTGGCCTTTTTGAACAAATGTTTGGTTTGTCGCATGGTCAAAAAAGTCACTTTAATCAAATGTTTCAATCAAAAGTAACTTGTGTCTTTCATGCCCCAGGCCTTTAGTCAAAACAACCATCCCCATTGGTTAATGTGGACATTTTAGTCAAGTTGGACCTTCTAAAGAGTCACTTTTTTTATAGTGAACTTTTACTTCTAATAACCATCTTGATGTTATAAAATTCCATGTGTTATGAAACATGGTGATCCCTTTATTAAAAACGAATTTTGTTCAAATTGTTGTTGTCATAAACTATCTAAATAAAGACAAGTCAAAACTAGGCAAGATGGTTTTGACAAGACCAAAAGATTTTCTCTCTTTCAATTACATTCACAACTAGGTTGAAAACAACTCATTTTCCCCTTCTAAAAACTATTTGAATTGACCATGTGTGGTAATCCCAAAAATTAAGACATTATTTACATAGATGGCAAACATTAAACATGAGCAACGAATTAAATATAGTGTGGTCTACAACATGCCTTAACAATCAAGGTTGTGGACCCCAATGACCCAACTTGGAGAGTGAACCTCATCATTTACCAAGCCTACTTTGGATAATCAAACTTGGTTGGACCCACCCACCTCCCCAAGCTCCATTCATCATTTCTTCCAATTTGTGCACCAAAATTCAACCTTGCCTTGGCTCTCCTAAAGTTTTTTTTCCCCACTTGCCCATGCAAAACCCTCTCCCCAACTCCCACAGATCACCTTCTCCCTGAAGCAAACTCTTCTTGGGCCCATTTTCTCCCTAGCCCAATCTTCTCCTCAAGGAATGTCTTCTGCCCAAGCCCATCCCTTCCTCAATAAAACCTATGTGCCTTGATCTTCTTCTCAGGGAATGTTTGTCCTCGATCCACATCCTTTCTCCCTAGCCCCATATTTTCCTCAAGGAATTGTCTTCTTCCTAAAACTCATCATTTCTTCAAGTCCATTTCTCCCTAACCATTATCCATCCCTAAGGACACATCTTCTCCTTGGCCCATTTTCTTCCCAAGCCACATCCTCTTTTTAACTCCATCTCCTCCCTAAGGAACTGTCTTCTTCATGGGCCCATCTTCACCCCTGAGCCACATCTTCTCCCCAACCACTATCCACCCTCAGGGACACATCTTCTCAACCATCTTCTTCCCAAGGAACATATTCTCCCTAGGCCCCATCACTCTTTTGAACCCACCTTCTCCTTGGCCATTATCCATCCTTGGAAACACATCGTTTCTTTGAGCCCCATATTTCTTCAAGCCACATCTTTTCCTTGGCCATTGTCCATCCCTAGGGAAACATTTCTCCAACCAATCTTCTTTATAGGCCACATCCCCTCCCCAACCATTATCCATCCCCAGGGACACATTTTCTCCCCAAGCCCCATCATTTTCCCAAGCTCACCTTCTCCCTAGCCATATCCATCCCCATGGACACATCTTTTCCTTGACTCTCCTTGAAATGTTTTTGAAATTGTCACAATTTTCAATGCATAATGTTTTCATGAAAAGTTCATTGTTGCATGTAAGGATGGTTTTCATCACAAAACTTGGCCCAAATGGCACATCTAATTGTTGGTATCCACCAAGTTTCCCTAAGGAAGATATATCCATCCATTTTTGGCAAAGAATTAAAGTTTGTGAATTGACAATGCTTTGTTTCATTATGATTGATACAAAGTTGATGGTAGCATCAAATCATTTTATCCCCATGGACATAAGAAATTTAGGCCTTATGGGTAAGGTTCATATTCATTGTTCATTGCATTTGTATTTGCTACACTTTGTTCCTTATCACAATTTGAACAAACATTTTCCCACTTTTGTTTTTATGTGTTGCACATTTGTAGTTTAGTTTTTGAAATTCTAGATTGAGGTGTTCAATGTTGCTACAAAAATGATGAATTCTAGAGTTGACATTATATATCTGAAATTTGTTGGTTTAGTTGATTCGCCAAAAGAAAACTTTGCATGTTTGTACTTAGAATTATAACACCCTCCCCAAGGTCATTTCAACTACCGCAAACTCTACTAGGTCAATAAGCAAACAAATGGGCATGGCTTCCATAAACATTATTCACACACAAACATTCTATGGTTGAAGTACTTAACTTTTTAAATGACAAGTGCAATTGACTTGGTGAAAAAACGTAATTTTTAATATATATATATATATCTATATACATTAATTATTCTTGGTTAGTTCGAAATGCCTAAAATCAATAGTTTGTTCACAATGTTGGCATGTCATCATGCTTTTGGGCATGAATCTATTAAGATTGGTTGTCAATGCATGGCTTTAAGGTTGGACAAAACTATGTCGCATTTGACCTTGAGCTTTTACACTATTATTACATGAAACATGTTGACAACTAAAATGTTTTTTGTCATGGGTGTCAAGTCACAATGTTTAAGGGTACACACTTGGAATATGTGACACAATTGGAACAAGCCATGAAAGATTGGATCATGGACAATGTTGGGCTTGGTCTACAAGTTGTGTAAATCATGGTAAAGCATGAGTAACATTATTTTGACAAGGACCCCACTAGAGAATTGTGGACTTGTAGTCATTTTTTCCTCCCACATGGTATTTGTAACACTATGGATTCATATGTTAGTTTGGAATATGAACACCATGGGGGCATTGCAATTAACATCAAACTTTGGGTGGATGCAAATCCCAAAAACATTTTTTCTTCTAGTAAAAACCATTTGGCTTAGAATCATCTAGCTTCAAATTTACTATCAGCATCCAAACTTTGCTAATGTTGGATTTAGGGCATAAAAAACTGTTTCTTGTGATGCAAACTTTGGAACAAAATGGCAAGAAGGTATTGTCATCAATTTCCCCTAAATGCCTCAATGTTTTTACAAGATCAACATGATCTTCGCAACTAATGAATGTTTCGCTTGTTATAGTTCCCATTTTATACATTCATGGACTTCAACAAATGGCAAAATGGAGTTCTTGTGGCCTAGATTGTATCCATTCAAAACAAGAATGTTGACATTTAGTAATGGTTGATAATGTTGAAACTAGACTCCAACATGATATTTTTGAATGGAATCCAAATACGTTTATTGTTGACAATGCCAATGCAATAAACACAATTAAATAAATATAAATCCTTCCTTTTAACTCCTACATATCCTTCGGACGATTGTGGAAAGGGGTGGATGCCCCTCCCCCTGGAAAGCAATATATGTATTGAAATGACTCCCTCATGGAAAATAATTTAGGTATTTATGCATGGATGTCCTTGAGAATTCCTAGGCATAGAGTTCACTAAGGAATTTTTCATTTTCTCCTCAAGGAATCCATTTTCTACCTTGGGATAAATTCCTTAGGTGGGGCAAATTTGGGAAAAGAAATTCAAGGAGGAAGGTTCTAGGGTTAAATTTCCCAAGGAATAGGAGTTGGGTAAACGTAATCTAGCAAAGAATATATACAACAACAAATCTTAGGTTTTGTGACCGCTTTTAAAAATGATTATTATTTTTTTCAATTATGTTTACAACTACTTGGTCACAAAAATTATTATGTAGTCGCAAAAGACCTCAAAATGCCACATGGCATCATGGTTTTGCAACTATATTCAATGCGGCAACTTGTTCAATTATTTTTGAATTTATATTAATATTATTGAATGATTTAAAATTAGGAATTAAAAAATACCATTTACTTTTACGACTAATAATAACTAATGACAATTCAATTTCTAATGATGATGATGTGGCATGCCATGTGTCAATGAGGCGTTACAACGAATAATCAACCTAATGATTCATAACATTAATTTCAAGAAAATTGCATTTATTGATCGGTCAAAAATGTTCACAATGCCAAAACATGTTTTTTACGACTTATCCTATGCAACTACAATGTTCAACATAATTAAGGAAATGAATAAGAATGTCTTTAACAACTAAAACCTAATGATTCATGACACTAATTTCAATAAAATTTTATTTATTGATTGCTCAAAAGTGTTCATAATGCCAAAACATGTATTTTACGACTTATCCTCTATGCAACTACAATGTCCAACATGATTAAAGAAACAATTTAAAATGTTTTTAGCAACTAGTAATCAACTTTATGACTCATGCAATTAATAAAAATGACTAAAAAACCAACTATAATTGCATAGGACCAATCATTTTATTAGCCAATTTTAATTTAAATAACTTAGTTTAGTTTATGATTTTATCACAATTTAACCAAATTTAACCATGTATTGCTTCAATAGTGAATTTTATATTAAATTTTCCAAATTTAGCCCAATATAACCTAAATATTGAAATTTAAATTTATCATTGTTTAACCATGTTTAACATAAAAATTATGTTTAGTTTCATATGTTAGTTTAACCATGTTTAGTTGAAACAATTGTGTTTAAAAGTGTTTAACCATGTTTAGCCAAAGTAATTGTGTTTAGCCTTATTTATGTTTATTTAGCCATGTTTAGCCTAGGTGATTGTTCTAAACCAAAATTATTTAAAGTAATTATGTTTAAGATCATGTTTAGACTTACTTAATCTATGTTTACCCTAAATCAGCCTAAGTCTAATTTATTTTAGTTTAGGTCTAACCTAAGTTAGGCTTATAAGTAATCTAGGTTGACTTAACTCATCTTAACTCAACCTAGGGAGGCTTAAGTTAACATCGGCTACATTGGTAGGTAATAGGTAGGTTGACCTATGTCAACTTAGGGTGACATATATAATTTAATTTGAAGCTAAAATTTTTTATCTTTATAATTTTTTGCTTAACATACTTAATATTTTAAAATGTGGTAATGCAATGCATGAATATTTGAACCCCAAAGTGGAGGTGAGGGGTTCAAGTCCTTGTTATTGCAACTTATGATACCTAGGCCACTTAACCTAGGTTAAACAACCTAGTCTAAACTACCTAGGCTAGGAGGCCAAAATTTATTTTAAACCTAGGCCATTAGCCTAGGTTAGGTAGCTTAAGCTAGGTTGACTTTTGCCCATGTGTGATGATTCATAATTGAACATGTGTTTATAGATTTTTACACATGTCATCCATCTATCAAGGTGTCTTTTGTAACTTTTAATTGTCTGAGTAAAACAATTAAATTGACATGGCATGCACTTTACATGTCATACCAAGGTCAATGATGACATGAAATTTTAATATTACAAAAACAATTTTAAATCCTAGTTACACATGAAAACAACTAGGTTTTGCAACTAGATATGTCCTTTGTGATTAAATGGGTGAAACGACATGGGTTTAATAACTCAATAATCACTAGTCACAAATGTCCTTTTTAATTAATGCATAGTCATAAAGGTTAGTCACAAAACTCAAAATGTGTTGTGATAAATTTTCCAGGGAAATTAGTGGTAGGGATAAATTTGGTCTAAAAGTTCTAGATGGTTTCAAAAAATAATACTTGGTTGTTTTCATGTGCAAGGCATGTTTTTCATAGTTGATTGTGGTCCTCTACTTCTAACACATTTGTCGAGCTTGGCTTAAACATTTTTTCAAGAAAATTGTTGACCATGTGGTTTGTTCACACGTCTTTGGTGAAATGGGGGATGTTGTATATTTAAGAAGGGTTAAAGTACACATGGGACCACATCTAACACAAGTTATAGATGAAAGAAAGGCCTTGAATAAACTTTGTTAGCTTCACACCAAGTATCCATCAAGTAAGCCATTTTTTTATTACATTGATGCATACTAGGCACCAAAAGTCGGCATGTGGTGCATAAATGTGAGGAACATATGGTATGCCAACCAAGATACTAATGCAACTATAAAAGCTTATCATGGTACTTGAAGGAAAGGCTAAAAACATGAAAATTGATGTGCAAGTTGGAAGGTCAAAAATTGAACTAGTCAATTCATCAATTGGTCTCCAACATGGTCATTCACTACTAGTATGTGGGCATATGAAAATGGGGAGGGTCCTTTTGCTATCAATAAGCAAAGAAGTATTTGTTTAATGCATGGTAGTTGGCATAAAAAATCTCACATTCACACATCCATCTCCCCACATCCAAGGGCACGAAACCAACAATGGTGCAATTGTAGTCACACAAGGATGTATAATATACAATTATGAATCCCAACTCTAAATGGCATTTTATGATTACTCATGGGCATAGAAAAACACCATATTGTTATGTTCGTGAATATGAGGCCTAACCTTCCATTCGGGACTATTATTTCAACATGTAGTTTGTGTCTTGGGACAATGGCAAGTGGTTTTGCTAGATTACAAAACATTTCTTCTCCCAAGAGGATAACAAAACTAAATGGGGATTTAGAATCCCTTGGACTGTCCAAGGCATCAAAAAATCCAATCATACACAAACCATCCATTCCTATGACCCCTTTGCAATCCATCCTTGGTGAAATCCTAAAAGTTACTAGTGATCTATTTGACGTTGTGGGAGACAATGAAAGTTTGCAATTTCAAATTTTTGCAAAATTCAAACACATATGTGCAAAGATGGAAGTGTTAAAGTTTCAATTGGAGGTTGGTGTGTGTCACCCCCTTGGCAAGTCTCTCACTACTATTGTGAATGCAAGTCCCTTTAGCCTCAAGTGGAATTTTGATTTTGTTGATGGAATGAAAATGAAAGGTTGCAACCTTACACTTCCTAGCCAACCTTAAACTTTTAATTGCAAGTATGAACTCCATGAGGATTGTGTACTTGACCTCCTAGGGAAATCCATCATATACCTAGCAAGTCCACAAACCTTCCCTAAGATCACATCACCAATAGTCCTCGAGATTTATGTCCCCCATGGGAGCTATCATATACCTAGTGAATGTTAACATTATTCGGGGAGTGGTTGTTGCTCCTTTGGGGAACATATATTCAGGGAACACCTCGTCTTGAGAACTTATTTGGGCATCTTGAGGAATAAGAAATATGCCCTAAAGAATTATTGTCATTTTTTGAGGAGAAATGATAACCCTTTTTAGGGAACTAATCATTCCTCAAGGAGAAATGATAACCTTCCTTGGGGAACTATTATTATTCCCCAAGGAAAGGTGATAGTATTCCTTAAAGAACACCATCACAAAATTAGCATTTCACGACTTAATAATTAAAATCATGCAAATTTTGTTTATTCAAAAGTTCGTATTTCATTTGTCAACACATTTATTTGTGTGTCAAACATATTTTCAACGCATGATATTCATATGTAAAATGTATGAATCTATGAATGAACGAACTTCGCATGATTTTCATTATTAATTTGTCATATGCTAAATTTGTGATGACATCATAGGAATTGTTGTTTTTGTATGGAAAGTTGGACATTGTTCCTCTTGTATGGAGATTAATTTCAATGTATCATTTATTCTTTTAGAGTTTCCAATTGGAGATCGTGCATATTATCATATTGCATATTGATAGATAAGTGGAAATCAAATGTAATAGTTTAATTAAACCCTAACGCAATAAATCCTTAAGCATGGATGCCTCCCCATTTGCAAATGCTAAGAAAATGTGTATTTTCCCAACAAAGATGAGTGATTATTATACTTCAATGGGTTTTGGCTTTTTCTCCAATTGCTTGAAGATTTTCATTGAAAACACGGTTGGTGCATGGGTGTTTGTAGACTATAGTGACCTTATATAGACGTCCCAATGGCAATTTTCCTTGTGTATCTTAGATACAAGAAAATAAATAAAATCAAAATCATTGAAATAATAAAAAAAGGGACTCACTTATCTAAAGATGTCATAATCAACATTTTAAGAATGAAAAAATCAAATCAAAATCGTAGATAGCCAACAAGTAAGGGACTTTTGAATTTTGCCCACATTTTTTGTCATGCTTGTAAAATTCATGGATATGGACTTTTATCTTATAATGTGCTAATCTTATATGTTTGAAAATTTGGGATATTGGATGAATTATGTTTAAGAAACTAAAGATCCATTGAATGAATGGAATGTGATTTTAATATATTATGTTATGGACTTTTTTAAATCCCAAAAACTATAATTATTTAAAAAACCCATTTAAGCATTTTAAAATTAAAAATATTAAAACAATTACTTTGTGATTTTTTATATGTCTTACAACATCATGATTGGAAATTGGAAATGGAAAAAAATGTTACTTTCAATATCATCTAAATATTCGTATTTTAAGCCAATTTTCAACTACACTAGAAAAGGACTTTGAAAAAAGACTCTAATATGCTGAAATTGTGACACCCTAATGTGCTTTCACCCACATGTCATCAAAAAGACGTTGTAAATAATAATAATAAAAAACCATAATTCATGTAAAGAAAATGGCCTAAACCCATGTAACATTCAAGTTACATGAAAAAAACCAAACACAAATAGAAAAATAACATGCATACTTTAATGTGTTTTTTATTCTCTTTCATTTCGTCTAAGCTTCTCTTTGAGAATATGGTCGGGGCATGTCATCAAGTAACTGTTGTGACCAAACAAGGAAAAAATCAAAATCCATGCAAAGAATAAATTCAAAACCCATGCAAAGAATAAATTCAAAACCCATGCAACATTCAAGTTGTGGGAAGAAAACCAAGGAGTTAAATCTAATGAATTTGCTCCCCAAGGAATGATCTTGACCTAGGGAGTAGGCTGACCTATTTTGCCACAAGGAGAAAGATCCCTAGGGAAAAGGTTAGCCGTAAGCAACATTTCCTTTAGGAGAAGTGAACTAAATCCAAAGAATTTCCTCCTTAAGGAATGATGTTGACCCAAAGAACATTCCCAAGGAGAAAGCCATTTTGTGTTGCCAGCTTAGGGAGAAGCAAATTGAATCCAATAAACTATTTCCTTGAGGAATGATCTTGACTCAAAGAGTAGGCCAACTTGTTTTGCCCTAAGGACAAAAATCCTCAGTGAAAGGGCTAGCCTGCAAGCAACCTTTCCCTAGGGAGAAATATCCAACAAAGTTCTTCCTTGTGGAACAAGTTTGCAAAAGGGAATGGGAAAGGGAGGATGATTATTTGAAAAATAAGTTTTTATTTTTACAACATGGTACAGTGGTGCTCCTAAATGTGGGTGCACAATTTTATGGCTAATTTACAATTGAAAATCTAGTGTTAAATTTTGTTGAAAGCCTCATGTTTTTTGTCATGGGAACAACTTATTCCATTTTAAAGTTATTTCCTCTTTTATGAAACCATAAATTTTCGCCCATAATTCTTCTATGTCTTTCCTTTTAAACAATTCACCCCCTTCTAGGATTACATTTGGGCCCCTCTATTGAGCTTCAAAATAATGCATCAAATCCAATAACATGTAAGCGCACTTGCTAGTCCCTATTTGTGTTGAGACCAAGGGCTTATTCCACAACAAGCTCTAAACAAGTGCATGGCCTTCATTGTCCCAAGTCTTCCAAAGGTTTACTTCAAGTCTTCAAAAGAACAAGGCCACTTTTATTTCTTTATGTGGTAAAGGTCATGAATTGAAGTGAACAAACAAGCTTCCTAGTTCAATGCAAAGTAAATTCCCATGCCTAGAATCCAATTTTTTCTCTTTTGAGACGTGGGATCGCAACCAAATTAAAAAAGCTAATGTTACAAACCATACATGAAGGGGAATATGTGGTATGTTTTGCCTTTAATAGCTTTCCGATTTGTCATTCAAAAAATTCAGAGATTCTACTAGTCCATTGAGTAGGTTGTAATGACCACACTACAACAAAAGGTGTCCCTGTACGTCAAGTGATTTCACTGGATTTTGAATGAATTCATTGGTCTAATGACAAGGACTAGTGAACTACACCCACATTTTGTACTAGTGCCACAACATGTTCATGAAACTCATATGAGTAATTCACATATCATCTAAAATGTATAAACACTAGAAAAAAAAATTAAAATCAATGACTCCATATATAATTGATTTTGTAGTCATATTGGACATTATATGACTCAAAGCCCATAGTTGTAATAGACAAGTAGCAAAAGACAAACAATCATTGAATGTTCAACATGGCACTTTTTATCCTATAGTCATTAAAGATTAATCATAAAGAACAAGCCATATATAATGTTGAAGTGTCATATAATGAATGACTAGAATATGATTAGCAAACATTGGATTGCTTAATTATTTGAATTCATATCTAAATTAAAATTATTTTCCTAGATTATTATTTTAAATAATTATTAATAAGTAGGTAAATAGGTAATAGGTCTAGGTAGGTTGAAAAAGGCAAATAGGTAGGTAATAGTTTAAACTACTTAACTTACATAACCTATGCAACCTAGCAACCTAACTACCTTAGTTTAGCTTACTTACCTTAGCCTTTTTAGAATGCACATAAGTTGTAAATATCAAGAATTGAACCCTTCATCTTCACAATGATAAACCAAGTCCTTTCCAATAGACTATTGTGTCAAAAGGTGTTTAATTTTGGTCAAGTTTTTTATTTCACATGTTTATTTCATATCACTACAAAACTAAGAGGTAGGTAGCAAATTGTAAGATGATAGGTAGGATGCAGGTAGGTTATAAGAGATAGGAAATAAAAAGTAGGTACGTAAGTAAGTAGGTACGTAAGGGTGAAAGCACATTATGCCCCCCATAAATTGTATTCACAAAATTAACAAAAACTCTACATTTGGTTTTTTTTGTAAATGTGGACATCACATCTTGGATTATTTTTGTTAATTTCAAGTATATTGCATTAACTTTAGACTTAAACTAGTTTATTAAAAAAAACTCTAACAAACATTTACAAATTTGAACATATGAAGTAGATTTGTGTTGAAATAAATATGTCATAGAGTATAAAAATTGTAAATATACTTCAAAATTAAGGGTTATACATGGAGTTTTGTAGTAAATTTTTTTGTGGTGAATGATTTTGATATACATAAACTAAATTTAGGACAATTTAGAAGTTTTAATTTTTTGGTTGAAAATCCATTCAAGAAATGTGTTTTCTGCACTTCTTGAACAATAAGTGCATAATAAATTTTCATATTTGGGGAAAAACCATTACTTTAAGAAAAAGGATGAAATCTTATAGGTGGACGTTGTATTATTTTTTCATTTTTTTTTGGTTTGGTAATGTGTCATAAACCACAAACATGAGGCCCTATGGCCATTGAAAAAATGTACGTCATATATTTTATGCACATTGATTTTATCCAATCCTTTTCAACTAACCATTGGATCAAGCTTAATTTTGATTCAAAATGAATGTTGAGTTTTAAAATGTTGTAATGCACATTCTAAAGTTTTTTTCTTATGTTTAAGGTTTCCAAAAATTAAGACTTCAACGTATTGCATACCTATAACACTTGTTCTACATCATTTTTTGGGTGAAAAATGGTGAAAAATGGTTCACTCGTAGTGTGTTTTCACCCATAAGTAGGTGGGGGTTGGGTTGTTTATGTTCATATCAAATGACTTATAGTCATTTTTTAATCATTGTAATGACAATTGGACATTCACATTACTTTGTCATTACTCATGGATGTCACATAGATGATGTAAAATGAAAGCTCACTACTACAATTCATCATTTTTTTATTGGGTTTTCTAGTAAAAAAACCCAAAATGACAAGGGTAAAAAAAACCATTTTGTCAATCTGAATAGGTTGATTTGGACCCGTTAGTGTGACTGGATAATAAATTTGGACCCTATCATTTTGATTGGCAAAATGATTAACAAAATGACTGATTATTTAACTAGTAGATAATGGACCATTTGATTTGGTCAATTTTATACTTAAATTAAAATTAATTTTTGGATTATCATTTAAAAAATTAATAAGTAGATAGGTAAGTAGTTAAGTAGGTAGTAAATAACTTTAAATAGGTCAAAAAAAGACATTTAAATAGGTAGGTGCTAACCTAATTTAGCCTACCTAATATCATTGGGCTACCTTAGTTACTTACCCTAGCCCTCTAAACATGCACATAAATTGGAAGTATAAAAAATTGAACCTCAAACATTCAAAATGATAAACCAAGTCCTTACCAATGGATTACACCATAAAAAATGTTCAATTTTTATCAAGTTTTTTTATTTCACATGTTATTTCACATCACTAAATATAATGGTTAAACCTAGGTGACAATAATGGCTAAAATTAATGGCTAAATATAATGGCTAAATCAAGTGGTTAAACTTAGTGCCTAAATTTAATGATTTAATGTAGTGACTAAACATAATGACTAAACCTTGATTAAACATAATGATTAAATTTAATGATTAAACATAGTGGTTAAACTTAATTGATAAACCTAATGGCTAAACATAATGATTAAACCTAGTTGATAAACATAATGACTAAACTTCATAGCAAAATTTTGACTAAACATAATGGCAAAATGTAGTGGTTAAACATAATGAGTAAAAATAATGACTAAACCTTGGCTAAAAATAATGGCTAAATCTAGTGATTAAATATAATGATAAAACATTGACTAAAGATAGTGGCCAAACTTAGGCTAAACATAATGGTTACACATAATGAATAAACTTTGGCTAAACATAATGGCTAAATTTAGGCTAAATTAGTTATTAAAATTTAATGGCTAAACATAATGGTTAAACCTATGTTAAATTTGATGGTTAAACATAATGGTTAAATTTAGGCTATACTTCATGGCCAAATTTAATGGTTCAATTTAGGCTAAACTTAGTGCCAAATTTAGTGATTAAGTATAGTGGTTAAACATAGTGGTTAAATTTAAATTAATTTAATGGTTAAAATTTGGGTAAACCTAGTGGTTAAATATAATGGTTAAACATAATGGCTACACCAAATGGTTAAATTTAAATAAGTAAGTGGGTGGATAAATAAGTAAATAATATCTAGGTTGGTGGGTAAGGGTGGGTGCAAAATTGAGTGTCTCATTATTGGCAAGTTTTGTATTCCATAAAAGTCTAAAAACAACACTGGCTCAATAAGTTCATTTAATTGAGTAAGGTGGTGTATGGGCTTTCTTGGGTGTTAGATGGTTTAGGTTGCGAATCTTGTAGTTGAAAGCATGGTGATTAAGGTGGGTTCTTGGATTCACATGTTTAACATGCATTTTCATCCATTTCCATAAAACAATTAAAAATCATAGTCAAATTACAATGCAAATATATTTTAAAGGTCAAATTGCTCAAGCAATGAAGGTGGACAACTTATTGTAGATTATAAACATGTGCCATAGATCTAATTTTTTTTTTCAACCATGACCTCCTTCAAGGTTTTTGCAGCCATGGCTTAATCTTCAAATGGTTTCCCTAACCACAAAATGGGCCACATCTCCTTGTAATGTTGGGCGAAATCACACTAAGGTGTTTCAATTTCGATGGATTAGAGTCCTTTTTTATAGCCCTTTTTTATTATGGTTGAAAATTGGCTTAAAATATGAATATTTAAATGACATTGAAAGTAATTTTCACTATGAGAATTGCGTCCGTTGAAACCAAACTACCTTGCAACTAAAATTCAAAAAATAACTCATATACAACTATTATGCAACTATCCTTTGGGTAATACAACTACTATGCATTTATCCCCTTATAAATACAATGTATTAATAAATAAATTGCCATGTTAGAAAATCAATTAGTTGTATTATAATTACAAATGAATTGAAAATGGGTCTTTTTTATGGTAATTTATACACATTGTACATACATATGTAGTAAATAATGTTTGACATTTTTGGGAGTTGCATTGTAGTTACATGTGGCAACTATTTTAGAACTATTATAAATGTGTCACTAAAATAACAACTATGTTGCAACTAGTGTACAATGTACATGTGATTATGCCATGTGTCCACATCTCCACCACCCATTATGGGATACATTTGCAATTAGTTTTCAATTATGACTCCCATTGATACGATTAGTATGGCCATTAGTGCACCATTACATAAGTATTACTATTCAACTATGTTATGATTATAATACAACTACTTATAACTTAATAAAGATACATATTCATCAATTATTTATATCTTCATCATATGTGTTTCATTTTGAATGATTTAAAATGTTATGGAAGCGCTACCTCAAGTTTTAGAAATCATCTTTGAAATACAAAGGAAAATGAGTAATGAAAAAATAACAAGAAGATAAATAAGCTTTTCAACTTACAAAACACTTTTTTTTTCCCCTTTAAACCCCTCCTACTTTCAAACCTCATAACTTTCTTATTTCTTATTCATTTTAAACAATTTAAAGCAATATAAAAACGCCACTTAAAGTTCTACAAATCATTTTTGAACTCTAACAACAATAGAACAACATACAAGGAATTTTGTGGGCGTTTGGGAACCAACCTTTATAGCATTTGGTGGTTTGTTTTCTTAAGTTCTTGACTCCCTTTACTTTGAGGGGCCATAATTTTTTCAATTCTATTATTTTTTGACAAGTTTTTGTGCACTAAACACACAAAAAGAAGGGTTCAAATTTTGTTTAGACACCAAAATGGAACCCTTCCCTTGGATCTAGCCTACATTGAACACTTAAGTGTTATAGTTGCAACTCAATTGCAACTAATGAACAACTAAAAGATTGAACCCATATGTTTTGTCTTTAAATCCCATGTTACAAATTATATAAAGAAGGTTTGTTATTTTATGTTCTCACATTAAAATACATGTGCCATTTTGGGATGAGTTAAAAAAAACTTAGCCTAAAGGAAAAACATAAAATAAAAAATAAAATTTCATGGTTATTCTTTAGTGCACTTAGTTTTATGCTTTCCTACCTATTTATCTACTTAAGTAAGCAAGTAGGTCCTAGGTAAATATGTAGGTATGTAGGTCTTAAAACCTACTAACCTACCTACCTATGGTTATGTATGACCTACCTAACTACTAAAATAAATATTTTTTCCAAAACACTACTAGTATGCCATGTGGCAATTTTTTTTATTGTGCCACATGTCACATCTTGGACTACCATTAACAATCATAATGCTACATGTCAAATTTGAATAGATGAATGTTAATTAATGACATTAACATGACATCATGGGTGTAATTATAATGGAGTTGAATAATAGTTGAAAATGAGTTGTTTTGACTGAGCTGTAATTGAATTACAATGAGTTGCAATGCATATATGGTGAATTACAACTTTGTAACTCATGCAACTTGTTTGTTAACATTCGCAACATATAAATATAATGAGTTGCAAGGCTAGTTGCAAAACACCTTTTTTTCTCATAATGTCATTTCTCCATTTCCAATTTCAAGTCACGTTATAAGACATAAAAAATATCATAAAAGAATTTTTTTGGAATTATTATTTTTAAATGCTTAAAAAGGCTTTAAAAATAATTACAATTTTTGGGATTTTAAAAAGTCCATAACATAACAAATTAAAATCACATTCATTCATTCAATGGATCTTTAGTTTTTTAAACATAATTCATCCAATGTCTTAAAGTTTCAAACACATAAGATTAACACATTGTAAGATAAAAATCCATATCCATGAGTTTTGCAAGTCTGACAAAAAGTGTGGGCAAAATTCAAAAGTCCATTACTTATTAATTACCCATGATTTTGATTTGATTTTTTCATTCTTGAAAGGTTGATTATGATAGCTTTAGATAAATGAATCAAATTTTTATTATTTCAACGAATTATATTATATTTATTTTCTTATATTTAAAAAATACATGAAAAATTGTCATTATGACGTCCATATAAGGTCACCATAGTGTGTGAACACCATGTTGTGCCCATTGTTAATATGTTTGTAATTGAATTCACTATTACAAAAGTGGGGTGCATTTCACTAACCTAAATTATCATGGGACTTTAAAAGTGAAATAAGTTCATTGCACTTTAGTGATTTCACCCTGATTAAAATTATTTCACTATAATATCATTATGTAAACATCATGTTTCAGTAATAGTTGACATAATTCACTATTATAATTTATTGTGGTAAGTAGGTTTATTTCTATGTTGTTTCAAATGCCCTATATATGTTATTTTATGATATACTTTACATTATTTTAAGTTATTTAAATTATTTTAACTTATACCTTGTGTTATTATAAATTGTTACAAGTTATTACAAATTATTATAACTTAAAACTATTATACGTTATTATACCTTAAAGTATATTAGTTAGCTTATTATAAGTTTTTTGAATTATTTTAAATTAAATTATTCAATTAATTTTAGGTTATACCTTAGGTTATTTTATTTTAAATATAATAATATAAAATAATGTAAAATAAAATATAATGAATTATGATAAAATAGCCTATAATAGCTAATAATAGCCTATGAAAAATAATTTTAAATAACCTATAATAGAATAACTACCAATAGCCTATGATAATATAACTTAAAATATCCCATAGTAGTTTATAATAAAATAATCACCAATAGTCATAATATAACATAGAATAACCAACAATAGCCACAAATAACCATTAATAAAATAACCATTAATGTAAAATAATCAACAATGGTTTATAATAAAATAACCTATGATAAAATAACAAAAAATTGCCAAGAATAGCCTAAGGCAAAAAAATGCATAATAATATGTCATGACCAAAAAATATCATTCATTTAAATAGTGCTTTAATGGTTAAGGACTTGTTATTTAAATATGGAGGTGAAAAGAGGTGAAAAGTTCAAACCTTCACATTTACACCTTACATTGGTGGGCAAGGTGTTTGGATGGGCTAGGTTTCTAGTTTAAACCATGTAGCTTAATGAAAGTTTTGAAGTGCTTAACTTGAGTTTATAATTAATGAATTTATTATTAATGATTAAACTATTAGTGAATTTATTATTGAAACTTTAACTATTGGTGAATTCAATTAGCTATTAGTGAATTCACCTGTCCATAACAATTGGTTTTAGTTTACTAAAAGGTTGCCCACTTTCACCATGGTAAATTTGTTCAATTTCACTCAAAATCTATTGAAACATAGAATGAACTTAGATGCATATTGGTGTAATGTATTTAATGTTTGTAATTTTATTCAATTTTATTAAGTAGGTCAATAAGGTTAATTAAGGTACCATGTTTGGTAAGTAAAATATGCATTGAAAACATAAGAATAAATGGAAATAAATAACATTGCATCTTTGTATTTTAAAATATAATACAAAAATATGGGTCATAAATATTACCTCTCCCAAAATTGCACAAAACACATTTTTAAACCTTGTGTGCTAAAACTTTGACCATGGTTAAATTGCTTTCCAATGGTTGGTTTTGGTCATTCCAAACAACATATGCAAAACTTTCAAGTTTGTTGTTGATATTTCATATTTATTTTTTCATGAAGGGAAAATTGTGGAAATATTTTGCAAGCAATTCGGATGTTGTTTCATTCAACATTTTCATTATTCAATATTTTCTACTTTCTTCATTACATACTTACAAAACATCTTGTAAAATTGCCAAAATATTTTTTTTTGTACTATCACCATTAAGACCACATTGTAAACTTTACATCCCCAATTCACACACCATTGTAAGGCTTTTAAACAAACTATATATATAGAGTTCTTTTTTTAACCAATATATATATTTTTTTTGTAAAAAAAAAAATTAGACCTTGAACTTGTTTTTTATGAGTTTTGTAAGTTCCCATGAAACATTAAAATGCACATCAAAAATTTAGAATTAAAATCATTTGTTAAAAGTTCATACATGTCTTTAAACTATTAACTTTTTTTTCAAGTCAATTAAGTTCATTTCAAAACAAAGATGTTAAACGTGGAGAATGTTAAACAAAAATATTAGGATCCATGTTAAAAAATTGATGAATATGATTATATTGATGTCATAGACCATGACATTTGTCATTTCAATTTAATGTCTTCCTTTCGTGATCTATTATGCTTTTAGGTTGTTTTTATCCCATACATGCACTACACCAAAATGTGTCCTAGTTCATTTTCAATTTCATTAGATTTTGAATGAATTTGGACATTTTTACCATGTTGAAACTAGTCACCCCCCAATGAATGGGGATTAATTGTTATGGACAATGAATTGGTTCACTACTACCTAGTGAAACAAAATTATTTTCAAATGAAATACAAATTTACCGAACCATATCACTTACTAGTTAATTAACTAAGCAACATGGAAATCAATTAAATTTACATCATTTAATATTTAATTTAATATTTAATATATTGATAATTTCATAATTTTCAGCCTATGAATTATTGACATGTGCCACTATTTAAGCTAGGTTAAAAAACTAATTTAGGTACATAGGCCATGTATCAACCTAAGTAAGCACCTATTCAAAAGAAATACAAAATATTTGGTCAACTTACCATTATTGACCACAAACACACCAATTGTGAAGTTTGATCCCTTAACTTCTAATATGAAGACAAACATCCCTACCATTAAGCACCACATTTGTAATAATGTGTTACATTGCATTCTATTTATGAAATACTTCATTTTAAACATTACAAAAACATAAACGTTAAAAGTTCATATCTTATTGAAATTTTGTCCAAATGAAATGATTAAAGGAAAATCATGTTTTTTCTAAAGTTGTTACCTCCTTTTGAGTTAAGTTAATACCTTTTTGGATGGGCCAATTTAATTTAAAAGTTTTTTCAATAATGTACATAATTACATTTATTTCCTTTTGAAAATGTAAAATCATTTGAACAATTTTTGTTTGAATATCATTATTCAATAACATTTCAATGACCATTTTTTCGAAAAAAAATAGTTTAATAAATGGATAAGATTTTTGCTAATATACTAATACTACTTACGTTAGGCTATTTTCAGCTATTCTAGGGCTATTTTGCATTGTTCTAAGTTATTTCACCCTACATTATTTTTGGCTATTATAAGCTATTTCATTTTAAGTTATTTGCGGTTATTATAAATTATTTTTGGTTATTTAAAATTATTTCATCTTAGGTTATTTTCGACCATGTGAAGCTATTGTTGGTTAATTTTGATTATTGAAAGTTATTTCATCTTATGTTATTGTTGGCTATTTTAGGCTATATTACCATAGGATACTTATGGTTACTTTATTGGTGGCTATTGGTGTTTATATATTCTATTGGTGGTTATTAGTTTGGTAGTTATTATTGGTTATTCTATTGGTGGCTATTAATGGTTATTTTATTAATGGCTATTGGTGGAATTGTTTTATTGATTGATATTGATGGTTATTTTAGGTTAAATTATCATAAGCTATCAGTGGTTATTATATTAGTGGTTATTGGTGGTTATTGATGGCTATTCTATTGGTGGCTATTTTATTATAAAATATTGTTGGATATTCTAGGCTATATTATCATAAACTAATGGTAATTATTTTATTATAGGTTATTTTAAATTATTTTTCTTAGGTTATTATTGGTTATTATAGGTTATTTTACCTTAGGTCATTATATTATATTTTAAATTATTTTAGATTATTATATTTAAGATAAAATAACTTATAATAAAATAAAGTAAAATGACCTTGAATAGTGTAAAGTGTAATTTGAAATAAAATATATTAACTTAAAATAAAATAACCTAAGGTTATAATTTAAGGTTAGTTGAATAATTTAATTTAAAATAAAAAACCTATAATAAACTAAGTAAATTACCTTAAGGTATAATAATGTATAATAATTTAAGGTATAAGTTAAAATAACTAAAGTAGCTTAAAATAATATAAGGTATATCATAAAATAGAATAGGGTACTTAAAACAACAACATAAAAATAAACTTATTTATCACATTAAATTATAATAATGAATTATGTTAATTAGTAGTGAAACACGATGTTTACATAATGATATTATAATGAAATAACTTTAACCAAGGTGAAATCATTAAAGTGTAATGAACTTATTTCATTTTTAAGGTCTCATAGTGATTTAAGCTAATGAATTACACCCCTTTTGTACTAATGATGTCTTTACTATTAACATTTGCAAAATTGGTTTTAATTTTTTCTAGAATTTATAATGGTTAGCTACCTTAATATCATGTTATTTATATTTCTCACATATGTAAAAAATGTGTTGCATGATTGTAAGTATTTATATTGGTTTTTTAAAAATCAAGGTAAATACTAATGTTGAGTAGTTCTCACTATTTTTTAAAGAATTATTAGTTATGGTTTTTAGAGTGAATTAGAAAAATTACCCCAAGTTTTATTTTATTTTTTCCAATTGTGAAGAGTAAACTAATTTTCAAAATTTTGACAAAAGTTAATTGTTAGGTTTCAATCAATTCTCATTTCAAAAAAACTTGCCATTATAAGAATGTATAAAAAAGGATCATGATCTTTACCACTAGGCTACACTCCCATGTGTGGGAGGAAAATTATGATTTTTTGACTTGAAAAAGACACATGTGAAAATGCTTTTAAAGCTAAGGGCATTGGCACATTCAAATTTTAAATAAAATTAAGATATGGTACATTTCACAACTAGTGGTGTAAGTTAATGGTCAATCAACCCTTTGGCCCCAAGGAGGTCTTGGGTTCAAATTCTCACTTTCAGGGGGAATTGGCTCTTTGAGAAATGAACCCAATATGGTACCCTAGGTGGTTCTTACATAGCTAGTTCTCACATAAACTAGATTTACTAGATTCACCTTGGCACCTTTGTGCTCACACCTTTAACCATGTTCCTTGTTAAACACCTACACTACCTACGCATGCCAAGCTAGCACTTGGTTAGTTCCAACATTCAACTTTGTATCATAACTTTGGGTTAACCTTGACCTCTATATGGGTGAGACTAAACTCATTGTGAATTTTTCAATTAGTTTAAAACATAATTTCTTGAGATTTTCATCTTTTGTCTCATAGCCTATTCATAGACTTTTGTTTAGTTCAAGGATTTAATGCATCAAGGACATCTCCTTGGGCCCCTTCCTCAAACCTTCACTCACCAACACCTATGTGGCTCATGAATGTTGTCAAACTGGGAGTTCAACCCAGCCCAACACTTAGATTCGCAACCCAATTTGCCATAGGGGCTCCCATGTGGTGGTCCAAACTTGGGACCGAACTAAGCAAATCCTCTTACTTGATGATTCACCTAGAATGGCACATCACTAACTTCAAAACCAACCCCATTCATGAAAAGTGCCCAACATTGATAATTGCCATATGATTTATCATATGTTTTTGGAAAGTTCAAACTTGAAACCCTTTAGATTTGACTAGGTACTATGTGCCATTATAAGAATGCCTTGAATGTAATACAAAATGTTTTGATTGGTTTCATGTTATTTTTGTAGTTTTCTTTGCACACAAATTGTTTCAAATTTTGAGGTGTTCATATTTGCAATGACAATTGCACAAAGTTAAATTTCTTTAACTGCTTGCTAATCTGCTATATATAGTTGTACACATATCTACATACTTCAACGTACCCAAGGTTTGCCCATTTATACCCATAAGGCAAATTAAAGGAAAATGATAAAATATTCACCCCTGCCCTGACCTTGCTCATAAATAGGTAAATATATAACTAATGTTGAACCAAACTATCAACTAACCATGGGTAACCCTTGGCCTTCAGTCCTTATACCTGAACCTAGATCCATTTTTTGCAAAGTTTAAAATACCTTTACTTGACTAATATATATTTAGAAACATTATTATTTCCTTTTACTGGGAAATATATTAGAGACATACATGCACAACACCAGTGTAAACCAGTGGTTGTTTTTTAGTTTTTCATTGTTACACAATCAACAATCTTTAATAAAAAGGTTTAACCATGACTGACTAATAAGAAAACCTCACAATAGATTTTTTTTCAAAATATTTCTATACTGTGCTCCCTTCTAGAATCTAAGGCAGAAATCTGGCAATTTTTTTAAAACTTCAGAATTTGGCAACTTTAGGTGATTTTTCTCCCAAAAATCCCTTTGTTGATGTTGGTAGGCCATTTTTCCCTCACAAAAGATGGTGAAATTTTGCCACATTAAAAAATGCTAGTGTAAACCAATGTTGTGTGGGTATGTCTTTACCTAGATATACTTGTCAGATGTACATAGGGTATATGTTATAATCAGACCTATTTTCTTGACATTGATCTACTTTAAACTTGCACATTCCCTTTTTCCATGTGCAAGGATTTTTGTAACCTATTCATATCCGTTTTGCCTGTGTAAGATATGTGAGGATGGATATAATAGGTAGTCCGGGTAAATAGGACTTTTTAACCAAATAGAAACCAAACCTGTATGACCTATCTATTACATGCATATATCCTAACCCAACCTATAACCACCAAAAACCACAAAAGAGTATGTCTATATGCACATAGGAAACTGCACATTGTGGTATAGGACCAACATGATGAGGATCACTGGCCTTTTCCATTAATATCCTATTGCTTGTGAATTTGAACAATAATGTATTGGAACTGAGCTTCTTGTCAAATAGTCTTGTACATCTCTCTCTCCATAGTATGAGAAACGTTTCTAAATCCTAACAAATCTCCATTTGGAAAAAGAAAAGGGTACAATAAATTGTGGAAAAGTACCAAATTATATGAATAATTTCAAATTGTCAACATTTTTCTTAGTTATTTAACTGGAAAAAAAGAAAATTTATGCCCTTTTAAAACCCAAAAGGGTGTATGATTGGGCGGAATCCTAATCTAGTCCTAAAACCTTTTTGAAATTATATCTGCATCTTACATTAATGGAAAAATTTGGGTGATAATATATCCTAACCCTAATGGCAATTAAAAAATTTTAAAACTATAGGATGTTTTTTTTAAAATTTAAATTTAAAATTTTTTTAAAAATTGGCGAACCAAGAATGGAACAAATTTTTCTGCCTGACCCGAACCTACGGCACCAAATATAGGTAGGTAGGTACCTACATAGGCAGCAATCCTATCCTAGTAAGTTGACGTCCAGCAAAATTGTGTGCACCACAATAGGCCACGAAGCCTCGCCCTTTGCCGAGGTCTCAAAACGATATCACCTAGGGATCTACGCTAACACGGGCAACGAGGCAGACCCCTGGACGCATGCGGAAAAGAAAGGCTACTTGCATCGAGATCCTATTCCACATGTCCATCTGTCAATGGCTACGAACTGGTGAGCAACTGGATATACAGCCGCGTGTCAAGTTGGGAGTGGCTCGAACTGGTTCCAGAACTCAGTTCGTAACAGGGATGGATACTCTCACAAAAGATCCGTTGGAAAATGGGCTTTTTCCCGTTCTTGTAGTGGTTTGTTGAAATCTTCTGCACGTGGACCCGACCGTGTATAGCCGTGGGATTCGACCCCGGGCATGGCTGCGGTGGAATGGCCCTGGAGTCGCTGTGGTTCCTGTTTGCGGCCACTGGGTTTTGTTCTTTCCTACCCCACTGCTTGGCCCACTGGGCTTTTGTCGCACTAGTGGCCGCAACACTGGGACCAGATGGGCGTTTTTTAGTCCATTGAGGCTGGTAGGCCGGTTCCAATACCGTCGGTCTGTGTGGCTATGTCGGGGAGTGCAATTCTACTCCATTCCGTGTGTGTGTGTGTGTGTGTGTTGTCTGTAGTGCCCGAGCGCGACTGCGGTGGGTGAGATTGGAATAGTTTCAGATACTAGTAAGGCAGCTCAGGAGCTGCGCTCGGGGCTGGTGGGTTATAAGATCAGCTTCATATAAGATCTTATAACCCACCAGCTGCATGTTATATATTGCTGATCATCTGCATCATCATCGTTTTGAGAAAGGGGTGGAGGGAGGGGAGGGGGTGTTTTCTTTGTGGGCTGATAAATTATGTGTGGGAGTGTGTGAATTTGTTACGTTAAGCACTTTTTGTTTAGGGGACTTATGCATCAATTTCTTCCTCAGAAACAGAGAGTCACATGCTCTGTACACACAGATAGACACGCACACTCTCAAGTGCTAGCTAGGGGGCGTGATTGATCGCGTATTGTGCACGCGGCTGTTGCTGGTTCCCAGTTCAGATCGTCGTCGATGGCAGGAGTGTGGGTCTTCAAGGATGGGGTAACGACACTAGTGCAGAATCCGCTGGCGGAATCGCAGGATGCCGCGAATCAGCGGGTATCGGGATCACTGAGACGCAAGGTGCTAGTTTACGTAGCTACCGATGAGACCATTACATGCTACAACGATCTGGAGGAGAAGCTACTTGAGCTGGGCTGGAAGCCGTACCGTGGTGGTGCTGGACTAGATGCAGGAGGACAGCAGCTGCTACGACAGTATCATAAAAGCTCCAGCACGTTGGATCTCATTTCCTTGCCCCACGACTTCGCCAATTTCAAGACCATGCACATGTACGACATTGTTGTCAAGAACCGAAACGCCTTCGAGGTGCGCGACGCTGCAGCCTGATCTTGATGATTCTTCTCATGCCAAAGCCTGCCGCGCTCCTCTAAACTTTGCACCCAAAGCTCGCTCCTGAGTTCGTGGATCCAAAGCCATGAAGCTGCATGTAGGAACACACCCAAGGTCGCTCGGGACGCTGGCCGGCAGGCATTTTGAGAACGCGCGCGTTTGTTTTCGCCTTCAGAACTCATTGTGCAAAAACATACAGCTAAACCCTAAACCTAGCACAGACCTGCCAAAACCGTAAACCCTAAAGTAACATGGTACCTGGTAGATTTACATCAGGCTAGCCTTTTAGTGGAGGCAATCGGGACGCCCACCACTTGTGTCTCCTTAGCTAGTTGGGTTAGTTAGGTAGGTTGCTGAGAGGTGGGTTGATAAAAAAATGTTCCATAAAATAGATTTGATTAAGGCAAATGTTTGGGGGGGGGGGGGGGGGGGGTATCTTTTTTTTTTATATTATTTTCATTTATGGGTGTATATGATGTGTGGCCAAAGACACTTCTTTAA
>Ga0116231_10001479_pt1 | contig 48068 bp, 34 predicted proteins | sample S1TSphgellanicum_2_FD_89695 | JGI IMG/M metagenome (GOLD analysis project Ga0116231, IMG submission 89695) | Host-associated microbial communities from peat moss isolated from Minnesota, USA - S1T2_Fd - Sphagnum magellanicum MG | ecosystem: Host-associated > Plants > Peat moss > Unclassified...
ATTCATGTGATACTTGGCTTCATGAGTTAGTGGAATTGTAGTGTCTAATTCAATTTTATATTGTTGTGTTAATTCATGTATAATCCCCCTTCAAATCCTTGTAAATCCATGTAAATATGTTTTTGAACTCACATGTAACAAGCTATTTAAAAATCATGTTTGTGTTGTTATCAATTGTGAATTACGCTTCATGTATTGCAATTGTTCAAGGGTGCCCAAGTTTAGTTTGGTGAATTATTCTTCCTTTGTCAATGTCCATCTTGCCACCTACATCTACTACACCCACTTTTGAACAAGTGTTTCATCCACATGTATGTCACCAACAATATGGCGATAATAGGTTTTTGGGTACACCATGTCCCCATGCTTGCTATAAATTATGTTCCTACCAACTCCAGAATACATGTTGCATTAATGCTTGGTATTGAACTAATCGATTATGGAATAACATTTGGTTCCACATGTGATTTAAGTAGTATTCAAGCCTCCTCCAATAGTACCAATGGAAAACAATGTTAATTTTGTTATGAAAATCACCTCCACTTCATCATTTGTGATTCCATGTTGGAAATCATAACACATTAGCACCTCCAATCATTTAATGTCACTACCCAAGTGTTTTGTTACAACAATTGTTCTAATTGTACCACTACCGTAAATAATACTTGGTTGTTGCCCTAATCATGTGAGACTTTGGCATCACACAACCACCGTCTACCCAACAACATCGAGTAATTAACCTCCACTACACTATTATGTAGTATTATAAAAGTCACTACATATGGTATCCCATCCACCAAAATCCTCATATTCCAAATTAAAGTTATTGGTTTAATGATGGTTTGATAACCATTCTTAGGTTATAAAGTATTGGTTTGGGTTTTGGTAACCTTAGTTTATTGTGAAGTTGTTTTATAATAATGTTAACTCCAAATCCACCATCCAATAGAACATCCTCTATGATGTCTTTTACCCACATGTACCTGTATCACCACCATGTGATTATCATTTGTTATTACAGCAAGACCTATTTCTAGTGTTGTTCCATTAGTTCTAATATTTGCATTCTCCAAAGTTGGTTTTGCCGCCTTGGTGTTCTTGATCGGTTTCATCTTGTCACATGTAGCATTTTAAATTAGAAGTTGTTTTTAACAACTATCCCAAGTCCAAAGTATATTTGGTTTCTAACATCTACTTATTTATATCTTAGAATATTTCCTCCATGGTTTTCATCGGTGCACTCCCTTCCTTATAAGTCTTTGATGTAACATGTACTTCAACCTGTACCACCATATTAGGTAATCCAACCCAAGTAACTACTGTTCCAAGATATACATGTTTATCCTATTCCAATGTAGTTACATGTAATTGTAAATTTTTTTCCACGAATGTCTTCTTCATTTTCTTTTTTTTTGTCTAGTATGTAGCAGTTTTTTTTTTCAACAACTCCTTCTCCTTGAACACATGTTCCTCATTCTTCTAACTTCAAATCGCCACTGCAACCATGTTGATTAAAGTAATCAATCATTTATTCTTCAATGTTGTTGAAGTTTTTGCAAGTTTGGCATTTGTATCTTTAAACATCTTTTACATCTTAACAAATCATGGACAATCCACCAACCTATGCCCCATTGAACCACACATGTGATGAGGATATCACATTGGTTTCACATTTTTTTGAGTTGTTACCTCAATAATACTTGTAACTACTTCCTCCTCATTGTGACAAGTCTTTGGATTGTGTGATTTGTATGCTTACAATATGTACAAAACATGCTGGTTTTAACATCATTTGTTAATGAAGTCATAATGGTAAACTATTTTGGAATAATTAGTTGGATATATCCTTCCGCCTTAGGGATGCTTTCTTCATATGTCATTGTAATTTTTTTGTGTTGTTATAAGGTAGCCATTAACATACATGTTGTAGCAATTTTTAGGTTCGATTGTAATCTAGACTTGAAAATTATAATAAAAAATTTATTAGTTGTTTTTGTTTGTAGACTATTGGCCAATTTCATCAAATGTTCGGGTAGGTGTGTAAAGGGGTGGGCCAATTTGCCACAGATCCAAAATCCCTACTTATTTAAAATCTTGATCAAAAATTGGAAATTACAACTAGTTTACATTGAATTCCTCCATATTTTTTCCATATCATTAATGTCTCATCTAGAGTTTATTTTTCCTTAAACATGTAAGCAAAAATACCATAAAACACATATTCTTTTAATATGACACGGACTTATAAAAAAATGCCCCTAATTACGATTCAAAAGTCCATGAGTATAATTCTAAAATTCAATTTTATTTATTTTTACCCTTAGCTTTCTTATTATGATCTCTTACTAATTTCAAGTCCCTACCACACACCCCATCAATCAATGGACTGTATCATAGTCCACAAAGAAATGGTAGTTGGAAGTATAGTCCATGAGATTTGAGTTCAAAAGTCCATGGCTTTTAAGATTTTTTAAAATTTGTAAAATGATTTTGTGCATCATGTAGATATCCAAGTTAAGATATTTAAACCAAGTTCATTTAATAAATTTCAAGAATTATATAGTAACATGGGCATTGCAATGGCAACCACAAGGTAGAATTGGCTTATGTGACACCCAAATTGGTCCACCCATTTGTGCATGCACCCATTTGTAATACACCTCCATTTTCTTTATGTGGCCTTCTTTGAACATCTTTAGCTACATGTATACATGTTCATCATTATTCACAAATCTAAACTATTTACATATATAGTTGTGACAATGTTGGCGAATTCTTTAGGTGGCCTTAGGACATAAGTGCAATGTAAACATCTATATCACATCTTGCAATCAAGTGTGTTCTATGGGCTCACAAAAGACTTCATTCATTATTGCAAGTGGAGTTGGGATGAAGTTCAACATTTGTTACAACACTCTAAAGTCTTAGGACTCCAATGATATTACATGACAATTATATTTGTATCAAATCGGTTATGATTTTTTCATTCACGAAGCTTGTAATAAAACTTTTGACAGTCATAACATGCTTATTTGTATATTGTCTCTTTGTGTATAATATCATAGAATCTTGACCATTTCACAAATATTTTTCAACCATGTAGTTTCCACCCATTTTAGCAGTTTTTAAAATCAAATAATTTTTTTGACCCTTAGACATTTTGAATATTGATTGCACTAGGGATTATGAAATGCATATTTCTATTTTCTTTTGTCTTCAAGCCTTCACATGAGGTTGCACTTGAAAAGTCTAGTCGCCAAGCCCATGTTCAAAGTCAATAAACCTTTATTGATTCTAAAAAATATTTTGGTGACATGGTTGAATATTCCATGACATGTCATCAAATAATCTGCCACGTCACTCAAAATTTGCCACGTAAAAATGAATATTCCATGACATAGCATGGAATATTTTTGAAGATTTTGTCATGTTCATGTGAACATGTTCACTTGTTCACCCGCTAATGTTGTTACTTTGGAATAATCCTTATAGTACAAAAATAGCTAGTGGTGTTTTGCAATGTTGAACACTAAACATGCAAGGTGGGTGGACTTCGTTTTATATGCCAAACTGCATAACTGTAAGGAGCTTCAAAGGCCTCAGCATTCCATCAATGGTATCCACAACTTCATATGGATCAATGTAATAGAAACGCCACTCACATTATGAGTGTGATTTTCCAATCTAGGTGTTGACACATGGGTGAGAAAAATTGACACAATCGCGCCTATGTGAATCCCTTTTGATCCTAAAGGTAAGTTGGACTTCCATTTGCAAGAGCCAAAAATCTCATCCCTTTCCATATGTGTGATTCTTGTTGTGAAAGAAAAGCTAAGTCCATATTTCAAAATTACGTTTATAAGTTGCTTCAAGTCACCATATTGGGTTGTTTTATGGAGGAAAAGCTCACTCCTATCAAGCCCCTAACCTAATGGACCACCCTCCTTATGGTACTACAATGTCGTTTGCTTGAAAGCTCAAACATGATCATTTGACGTTGCAGTGCATAAGCAAGCTCCCCCTTTCCCAAATTTTTGAAGCCATATGTTATGCATTGTTTCTAAAAGGTTGTAGGTGGGCATGTTTGGAAGCTCCTCTGGAGTGAATTTCTAGAAAACATAATATATGTTTAATAATGTCATTCTCAAGTGAGTTGTGCACCACACAAAACCACCCATAGGATCACTAATGAGTACACTTGCTACTAAAAAAACAAAAAAGAAACCTTGAACCAAACCACCTAGTTGCATATTCGATAGTTTCCTTATCTCAGTGGGGACCAACCACTACCCTAAACCACTAAGCCTATTGGAAATTCATTATAGCACTTGGTATCACTGCAAAATGAATGGTTTGCACAATCTAACCACATGTTTTCTAGTAGTATATGATCTAAAATGATTTTGTTTACCCTTAATGTATATACAAATTTTTACAACATTACCTCCAAAGTAAAGGGAATGCATCTCAATATATTTTTAAATATTTTAAAAGGAAAAGGTATATATGATTTTTTAAATTTTTGAACTTGTTCATAATAAATGTCTTGGATGTTGAATACATCAAGAAGATGAAGGGAAAATAAGGGTAATAATACAATAGGTTCCCCTCATGGAGACCTCTAGGCAAATATGAAAGGTACAAATGTTTTAATGTTCGTGTTTAGAATTGAAATTTGTGCAATCACAATCATTTAATTACATTATTCTTGTTTAAAACATAAATTTCAATTATTGTTTACCTATTGTTAAAGTTTAAATAATTTTTTTTAAATTTTGAAACTTAAACATTGTGCATGTTGTCTTATAACAAAACAAAATTTTGCACAAATTTTGTAGAAAATTAAACATTATACAACTATATAAACATTTTTTGTGTTTCAACATTTTTCATTATGTCGTTAGGTATGTTTACTTGTAATCAAGCAAGATGTGTTGAAAAGTTGCTGCCTAAACATGACATAAATGGAATTGTTGATGAAATGATTGTTGAACATGAAGAACACATGGAGGAAAATAGTTCAATAATAAGTCCATTGTCCTTAGTAGTGGATAAAAAGGGAAAGCAAGAAGTAAAAGATGAGCACGCAAGTATTTAACAATGTAATGTAACATATAATGGAAATGGAATGAATCAATTATTGATCGGTCTCAACCCTTATTGAATTCATTGTAAACATTTCCAACTTTGGATCCTATTGAAAAGATGTTGCAAATGTTGCAAATGTTTTGATTACTGAAAGGAATCGTAGCATAGCTACGATAATGCAATTCAACCTTCCCCACATGAATGTTAAACAAAAGGAAGATGCAATTGCAACTTTGCTAACTAAAACAACCCAATTTTAGTAGCGCCTTCAAATTCATCTTCTTTGGATTTTATGGATATTGTGGACAAACTAAACATGGGTATGGATAATTTTTATTTTTTCCTTTGTCTCAACCATTTGTGTTTACATAAACTCAAACCCAAACCATCACTATATTGATAGACATTCCAACCACATCTATAGCAATATTATGGTAGCCAATATGAAGAAGTTTCCATGGATAATAGTAACCAAAGTCATTTTTAGTAATGCAACTATCGAAACAACATCTATTTTGAAAGAAATTATGTTTATTTCAATAGTTGTAGAGAGACCTAATCATGTTACATCTTTTCCTCCTTATAAAGAAGGAATATACTATCATTATTTTCCTTCAAGAAGCAAGGGGCCAACATGGCATGTACCAATGATGAAAAGTGCAACAACCATAAGGGGTAGCAATGGATCTTCATCAAAACACATGCATCCCTTAGGTCAAGGTAATAATTTTTCACAAGGGGGTAATATAATGGTCTTCCAAGAGGCCTTTTTGGAATAATAAATTAAAGTTTGTTAGGTCCAAGTGTAGAACCAAGTGGATGACCTAGTGGTGAACCAACAAATGGGCCTTTTGGAGGTGGACCATAGAATGAACTATTAGGGGAATAATTAGGTAGCATAAAGGTTGGACATGTTTGGCAATGTAAGGGTTGGACAAGTAGGTAAAATGGAATTGGAGAAGTAAGTAGGTTAAGGCTAAACATGTAAGCAACTTGACAACTAGTTCAAATTTAGACATGAGCTTGTTTTTGAATTTTTGTGGTTCCAAATGGGGTTTTCATTGTGTATCACCGTAAACCCTAACATTTCCTTTCCTTTTTTGGTTGTGTATCACTTTCTTTTCAAGTTTTTATGTTTTGAAAGCATTGAACTATGTGGTAGAATAGGAAGAGGTTGAATGTAAGAAACTAAAAAGAACTAAAGTTTGTAGAGAGAAATTTGGTCACTACTTTCAAGTAGAGGACATGTTATAACTATTGTCAAAACATATTGTTTTGAAGTTAATATTTAAACTACAAAACTAGTTTGCATACATATATGTGTTTTGAAGTTAATACCTACCATTTGGTGACCATCTTTAGGATTTGGATTTGGGGGAACTTTTGTAGTCATTTTTTTGCGTGTGTTTTTTTCAAGAATTAGAGATGTTGTGTGCAAGTCTATGTCCCACTATTTTTGTAGAACGTAATAACCATATTTGATTGTTGTTTATAGGTATTATTGAATTAATTTTTGAAACAATGTTAGGATTTGGATTCTACCCGACAATTTTTGTAATGAATTTAGTTTACAATTGGCTGAGCAAATTGGTTTGGGAATATACTATATGCAGTATGTCAAAAATAGTAACTAAAAGTTTATAAAAATAATTGGAGCAAGCAAGTGAACAAGATGTGCAAGGTGTAAAAGTGATCCAAGTGCAGACAATAGCAAAGAAGTTGCAAGCACTCTTGGAAACATGCATCAAAGTATTCATGTTGTACCAAGATTTGGAACAAGACTCGTTAAAGATATTGGACCTTCTATAGCAAGTGATTAACAACATGAAACCTAAACAATGGGTGGCAAATTGATACAACATTACCCACAAAACGTTCTTATAAGGGCAAAGAATAGTAGATGGTAGGTAGGGGAAAAACATGTTGAATTAACATTTCAACAAATTGAGTTTCCATGAAAACAAAATGTAATCAAGTGGTTGTAGACTTAGCCGAGACAAACACCAAGATTAGAAGGAAGGTAACCTATTGGTTTGGAAGACTTACTAGAACAAGATGGAAAAAAGAAAACAAGGTTCCTTTTCAATTAGTTGGTAATCCATCATATTTTCAAGGAAAACCACATGTTACATGGTATTTAGTGAATGAAAACGACCTAGATGATGCAAAAATGGTGCTAAGATTACTAAAGGTGCATGTTCTTCAAACAATTAAAAATATCCAATAGATCAATTGGTGTAAATTTTGCAACAATGACTAGTTGGATTGAAACAAATGATTATTCAAACAAATGCAATTACAACAAGGAAAACCATGTTTATTGGTAAGAATGCCAATTATTTGTCATGTTGTTTTCCATGATACTAAACTTTTACATCGAACTCCAATAGAGATGTTTACGAACACATTTTTAAAAAGGTTCCAACCAACATTTGTTTCAAGATTGGTTAAAACACATGACCATGAACAATGTTCCTCCTACAAGCAAGAGCAACTATTTTATGAACTTGTCCATTCATACATGATGATTTGCAACTAATGATAGCCAATGACTTGATGGAACAATTTGCCAACCATGTGGTCATGTATAATGAGTCATAAATAACAAGAATACTAGAATACGTATAGGTTAGCGAGGTGGGCTATTTAAGGGAAGAAATTCCTAGGCTAATTAGTGCCATGGGCATCCTAGTAACTAATGGGTTACTAATGATAATAACTTATCATCTTTCACTAGAGGATGAAGCTAATGGGATTAATTAGATGAATGGTTGGTGGTAATCCACCAATCATGTGGGGATTTCTAGGAAGGATAAATATTGGTATTTGTTATTTAATCAACTAATGGGATGTGTGGAAGATATTAAGATACTTGGAGAAGAAGATTAAAACAAACCCACATGAATGGTGGGCAACCTTTTTTAATTCTTTATTTATCCCCTGAAGAGGAAGGAGGGGCATTAACATTATCTCTGTTAACATTATCATTCTCAAAATTACCAAATTACAAATTACAAAATACAAAATTACAAAGTTACAAATTGCAAAATTGCATGTGCATGCTTATAAGTTTTAAATCTATAAAATTAAAAGCTTCTCAATTTAAAACAATAATAATAACTAAAATTGCAAGTACATGTTTGCAAATATGCAAAATTACCAAATTACCAAAATTACAAATTGCAAGTGTGTTTTTGCATATTTACAAGTAAATGCACATGTTCAATTAACATGTTTTCAGACTTGCATGTACTACAAAATTATAAAATTATAAACGTACAAATTTTTAGGATTTGCAAGTTATAAATTATAAAATTACAAATGAAAAATGAAAAATTGCAACCTACAATTACAATGTTTCCAACTTTACAAGTAAATAGAACACATGCAAGTAGTGCACAAAATTACAAATTACAAGTTTGCAAGTTCCAAGTAACAAAATAAATAAAAATAAAATCACTTATTATAAATTACAAAGTTAGAAATTTACACATTACAATATTACAATTTATTTTCTATTTTGTAATTAAAAAGTCTATAAGTTTACAACATGACAATATGACAAATTGCAAAGGTAATATATGCAAATGCACATTTGTAAATTTTCAAATTTTCAAATGTGAAAATCTACATATAAATAATTTTGTAACTTGGTAATTTGTGCACATTAAAAATTAAAAAATTACAAAATTGTAAATCTCAAATTGCAAGAAAGCAACTTGTAACTTTGTAAATTCGTAGATTTCCAAGTTATAAATCATTGATCATAAACTTTCAAGTGCATAGTTTGCATAAACTAACCAAAAACCAATGGGCATTTTATGGATCCCATGTGTGTATCGTAGCATAAACCACAAAAGATTAGTTCATATTTAGGGTGCCCTATTCGGGTATTGCAACCTATATCCTAAAACTAATCCTTATTTTGCGGACCTTTATGTGAGTATTGCATAATTTGGTAATGTTTTTCGAAGATTGACTAGATCAAAATTGAGTCCTATAATACAATACCCAAATATGAAAATGATATATCAAATGCAAGAAACATGTAAGTCAATATATGATTAATGACCTAAACATGGGTATTACATTTTTTTCACAAAAAACCAATCCCTCTTTTATGGACCTACATGTGGATATTACATAATTTGGTAAATGATATTCAAAGATTGACTAGTTTAAGACCCAATCCAAAAATGTAATACCCAAATACAAATATGATATATCAAATGCAAGAAACATGTGAATCAGTATCTAGTTATTGACCTAAACACAAGTATTTCATTTTGTTCAACAAAAACAAGTCAAGGTCTTTTGCATACTTATATGTGGGTATTGCAAAAATTGGCAAATGTTGTGGCATTGTTCATTTTGGGACTCATGTGTAGGTATTGCTTTTGTGGAGAAAATCCAATCATTTTTTAATGCCTATATGCATCTATTGCAAATGTGGGTAAAACAAACACATATCGGTCACAAATGACAAGTACATGGTTCACAAAACATATGATACACAAAACATAAGCATATGGGTCACAACACATATGGTACACAAAATAATCAATATATTATGTTAATCTTTACATCATTTAGTACCTGATATTTTTTACATATAAAAAATCACGACAGAATTTAGTACCAACTACAAAATTGGTTTCAATCTTTAGGTCAAAACACACTAAAATGAACCAACGAGATTACTTTGTAAAAACATTATGCCCAATACATCACATTTTTTGTATTAATCTTTGTTGAATAACTATGAATTTAATAAAGTATGCAAATTTTGCTAAATTTTGCATTTCACTTTGAAAAATTATCATAATTTCAATTCATTCCAATACATGTCAATTATTTTAGGATTTAGTTTTTTGGATCGTAAACTTAACTTTGTTTTATGTCATGTGCATTACACCTCATTTACATTTGGTAAAGGACTCTTGAAATTCAAAAATGAATGTTGAATTTTGAAACATACAATGATTTTTTAAAAATTTCAAATTCCATAATTTTTTAATTGTCAGTAATAGATTACTATCCTCTTAAGTTTTTTACTATCAAAATTCCTTTACTATGATAGTCCTTGGCGTAGTCCTTTGAAAAATTGAAAAATCTAATGTAATTATTGTTCAAGTTGAAAAGTCCTTTTACTAGACCCAAAACTCAAAACTAAATTAAATGAATTTTTAATTTGAACTCCATAACACTCATATTAGTCATTTAACACAACTTGGAATGATTACCATAACTTTTAAATGTTTAAAAAAAGATATCTACAAAAGTTTGAAATTTCAAAGACTACATAACATCCTTTTTGGCTAGTTTTAACATGTTTTGAACCTTCTTGAAATTAATAGAAAACTTAATTTTTTAAAATCAAGGCATCCAATTTTGAGTTGTAGTGGAGTAAATTTGTTAATTGATGTTTCTTTGTTGACTATTTTTCAAGTGTTTGATTTTCTAACATGTTCCCCAAGTTCCTAATTGGATTCCCAACAAGCTCCCAATAACACCTTATTGTATCCCATATACTAAGTGCATAAAAGAAAATGTGGGAATGTGGGGAGCTCAATGACATCTAGTTGGTACAAATTCTTGAACTAACATATTTTGTAAAACCCCAAAACCTTAAATCCTATCAAGCCCTAACCCATAACAAAAAAATTGTTCACACATAAAAGGATCAGTGGGTAACATGGGGAGCGATAACATCTAGTTGGTAGTAATTATGGAACAAACCCATTTCATAAAACCCTGAACCCTAAACCCTAGTCAAGTTTTAAACCTTCTAGCCCATAACTTTGAAAGTTGTAGCCACATAAATGTAAATATGGAAATGTGGGGCACAATGACATCTAATCAATACCAATCTTTGAACAAACACATTTCCTAAAGCCCCAAAACCCTAAACCCTATCAAACCCATTAAATGTTGTCATTGTTCATGGAATGCAAACCATAAATCACTAGCATGACACTTGTTTAACAAAAATTTGTCTTGTTGTTTGAATGTTTTTCATTAATGAGCTTGTAACTATGATCAACTCCCAAATTGAGCCAAAAAAAAGTTGCTTTAAGTTATGCTCAATTTACCAAGTACTAACCAACATTGTCAGGATATTGATTTTTTTTCATTACTAAGCAAGGCAATTATTGCAAAATTTTGGAATTCAACTTACACATAAGGTATCAATTATTTTTTCTTATAATTTTCGGACCAACTAGGTATCAATTTGTTGGAATGGCTACTACATTAAAACATTAATATATTTTTTGGGACATATGGATTAATAATTGTTGGGTATGCATAAAGGTTAGTTTTTGCAATAACCTACCTTGAATTGGACTCAATATGATTATACATATAGGCCTTTATTTTGTAAAGCTTGAAATGAATATGGTGGCCATTAAAGGGAAAAAGGCCTTAAACCAAGTGATCACTCAATCAATGTCCATTATTGACAAAAGACAATTAGTTGTCAATAATACTATTGTCAAAGTTGAAAGGGAGTGACTTTGCATAGAAGGGCATGAACAAGATGATATAAGGTTCAATTTTGGGCAAAAGATAAAAGAGAAAATTACCACCAAATGGATGGAAGATCTATTAATATAAATCTATCTTGCTATTCATGTTTTTCATCTAGCAATTTGATAATATGTTTAATTAATATAAATTTATATTTTGTTGTTATTGTTTTTCACCTAACATTTTGAGGATATTTACTTAATATCAATATGTTATATATTAACTTCACTTCATTTTTTCTTGAGTTTACATCTTTAAAATGAAAATATTTAACTCATTCCAATTTGATTTAAAACCACATTGGGACCACATTATGAAAATTCACCCCAACAATTCATTGGTGTTAAAACCCCCAAGTAAATAACTTAGGGGTTTAGGTTCAAGAAAGAGTCTTGAGTAGCTAATAGCATCTATTGTTGCAACTTGGATACTTATTTTTTATAATCTCAAAATATTAGAGTTTTAAACAAACACTTTAACATCTAAAATAAAACAACAATTCTAATCCAAAACGATACACAAAAAGGCAATGTTTCACAAAGAAAAATTTAATTTAGAAACAAAATCTCAGTCCAATTCACCCAAAAAAAAAAGTTGTTACAAACATCGGATTCCTTCTATAAATATTTTTTAGAAAACAGTGGAACTCTAAGAAAATCTCAAAAATATTTCTTAAACAATCAAGATAAATTTAATTGGTGTCAGAAAAACCTTCTAAAATGTTGGTTCTAAATATAAACATCTAAATTATTTTGGTACTCCTTTTCGGTTCCTAATAAATTGGTACTAAAAATCGATTATGGGAAATCGGTAATTAGAAATCAATAATGGGAATTGGTAGTCAAAAATCGGAAATTAGAAATTGGTAATGGGAATCGGTAGTTAGAAATCAATAGTAAAAACCCTTGAGTTTTTACAAGATGAGTTTTTTGGCTGATAATAGTTAGGATTCTTGTTCAAAGATTTATTTTGATGAATATATTTCTTGAACTTTTTGACATTAAATAATGATATATAGTCCTCTTAATTATGTCCAAAGGGTGAAAACACACTATAGTGGACCACTCCCAACTCCTTGAAAGACTCAAATGTGAGTCCAAGTAGAAGACAACGGAAGAGGGAGGAGTTAGGGCATGCTCCTTAGTTCACAACACTTTAAGGGGTAAAGGGGCGTGTTGGAGTTCTGGGATGGGACTAGGAAGAGTTGACAAGCTTCGCTCACTCACATAGGCCTACACACAACCCACACAAAGTGGTTAGTGCATAGTTGGAGCACCTTTGGTGCTAGGACGAACCACGAGCAACACAAACACATTAAATTCACCACCGCCTAAACTTGGGGGAAGCCACCACCTTCCCCCTTATAGTATACTCTGTGGTTGGCCACAGAGCCTACATCCAAATGACTTTTCTCTCCCATGACTCTCTAGTGGGAGTCCCGAAATTGCGCCAGTTGGGACTCCCGCAATTTTGGAGCCCCATAACTTTGCGAGCAAACCTCGGATCGCGATGCGATCTAAAGAAAAGTTGTAGCTCTCATTGAAAGCTTTCCAACAATATGTCGCAAACCCTCCGCAGCTAAGTAAATCGGATCGATTCCTGATTTTTTCTAGTCGGGAGTCAAACTGCCAATTTGACTCCCGACCTTTCTTTTGGCCATAACTTATGTTTCAGATGTCCAAATGAGCAATGCGAGCCCAATTTAGACATCTACATTCCAAGAACTTTTCAATGATATAAAGAATGCCACAAGCTATTGAGTTTTGATTCTTGAAATTACTCTTTGAAGTTTTGGGACTCCATCTCCCAAAGTGGGAGTTGCCTTGGGAGTGTGAGGGTTCACTCCCTCATACTCCTTCACACTTTCTTACACTCCCTTACGTTCCCGGGAGTATGTGATGTGACTCCCGAGCTTCTTCTTGGCTCGCACCTTTGCGACCTTTTTGCCTTAACTCCCGAGCTTCTTCTTGGCCCGCAACCTTGCAACCTTTTTGCCTTGATCGCGAACCCCAAAGCTAGGGTTGCGACAAGTTTTTTAGCTGATAATAGTTGGGACTCTTACTCAAAGATTTATTTTGATGAATATATTTCTTGAATTTTTTGACATTAAATAATGATACATAATCCTCTTAATTATGTCCAAAGGGTGAAAACACATTATGGTGGACCAAAAATGGTGGATGTGATGTTCATAATTAGTTTTTTTCACAATGTAAAACTAGAGTCATTATTTTAGTCAAATTACTTTATATATTTCAGAAATAAGTTTATAAATGTGTGTTAATATTGCTTTTTAGGGGCTTGGCAAGTACCAACTAACTTGCCTAGAAACAATTGTAAAAATAACATCACACCAAATTAGGACTTTCATGACTAAAATATTAAACAACTATGTCATGTGTATAATCATTTTTACTTTGGGCATGCACAAGGTTAATCATGAATCCAACTATATGACCATGAACAATAAGTATAACAATTTTTAGTCATTTACATGATTATAGGACTAAAAAATTATGACTTCATGACTACTTAAGAATACAATTACAGCATAAGGTGGTCCCTCGACAATATGTAATTAATTCAAACGACATATTCAATGAATGTTTTTGGTTATCAATTAAGTACACCAAGAAAGTTCAATGAATACATAATCTTAGGGTTTAGGGTTATAATAATTAAATTAGAAAAACCAATAACAAAAATGGGAGGTTAATTACAATTTACACGTTAATTATTAAAAAATTACATTTATATAATAAAATTTAGGGTTGGCACTAGATATTTTACAAGTGGGCCTAGCTTAGGGAAATCTAAAAATGAGCAGAAATTACTTCAAAGGGTTTTTTTTTTAATTTATAAAATTTTTAAAAAGGCAAAAAAAGTAGGGAAGTAAATTTAAATTCACCTCATTCAAACTTGTTCTTCCTACAAGTAACCAAAAAATGGCAAGACTTTGGAAAAAAAACTCCTATCTATCTTGTAGGGCTAGTTGTGGTTAAAATCGTCCTATGGATGATTCCCAATGTGGCTACACCACAAATTAATTTTTTTGTAAAAATTTAAAAGAATTAAAAATAACATTAGAAGCCCATGGTCCCCTACCAATGGAGGAGTTCCATTAAGGTTTAGAGTGGTTTTCCTTGCCTTAAAGAAAATCTACATGCGAGCATTCATGAGGAGGCACACAAAGGTGTGAAAGAGCCAACCAAGAAAAGAAGCTCATTTTTGGTTTGAAAGGTGAATTCTTCTTCAAACTTATGTTTTTCTTTTTCAAAATTTTTCAAACTTTTTCTTTCATCTATGTCTTCTTCTTCAAATGTTGTGTGCATTTTTGGCAAATATTGAATTCTGATTTATGCTTATGGACAAATTTATACTAATAGAATCTACACAATTTGATTTACTAAAATTCATGATCAAAACAAAAATTCAAATAATGCAAACAACAAAACCATGCAAAAACATAATTTGGCTTGAAGTTTTTTAGAAACAAAACAAAACTTTTGAAGTACATAATGATTCAAAGATAGAACAAGAAAAAGAACATAAGCAAGTTCAAAATCAAAACAATGTTTGACAAAAAAGTTTAACTGGTAACTAATCATTAAGTAATTAAGTAATTAACTGAAGTTAACCTTGCCCCTTTAACAACTTCTTACAAAAATCTATTATAATGTCAATTGTGAACATTTGTAGAGGGACCCCCCTAGGGGCCATTTCTTAAAAGTTGTGAAAACAAAATAAATGGGAAGTAAATTGTGTTATAATTTGGTTATTTGGGTCGAACCATGTTAGTAAGAGCCACACTTGCCCCCTCAGACCATTGCTTTTTGGGTGTTTTTTTAAGGAATATTCTTGGAATTTTTAAATACATATTTCAAAAAAATATTTCAAATTAAAATTTTTTATTGATATTATTATGTTAAGGTGTATATAAAAAATCAAAAAATGTCATTACACTATAATAAATCACAGCTTTTCAAAAGGTCAACTTGCCCAAAATGTCCACATTGACCAAAAGGTATGTCCGTTTTGATTAAAAATTTGGGGCATGAAAAACACATGTCACATTTAATCAATACATTTGATTGAAGCAACATTTTTGACCAAATGTCAAGTTAAAATTTGATAAAAAAGGATAAACGTCCATAAAAAATAGCCATGGTTTAGTCAAATTGGCCATATTGAATGGATAAGGTTTAGTTAAATTGAGCATCTTGATTTGATATGATCAAATTGACCATTCTAATTTGACACATAGTCAAATGAACCATATTCATTTGATGACTTAGCTTATTTTTAAGCCTACACTACCTACCTAACCTAACATAGCTATTAGTTAGGCTAAGCTTACTACCTATCTAGCCTAACATAACTAATAGGCTAGTAGGTTATTTGTTAAATAATAACCTAGCTAATAACCTAACTAAGTAGCCTAGCCTAAATCTATCTAATAAGTTACCTAGAACGTAATTTAGGCTTATTAAGTAACCTCTTAAGTATTGTAGACCTTCTAGGTAGGTATCCTAGATGACCTAGGTTTATTAATTAGACTTATTAACTATTTAGGTAGCCTATTAACCTAGGCCTAATATAGGTATGTAGCCTAGGCTTATTAAGTAAATAACATGGGCCATTTAAGCCTAGTAGGTAAATAGCCTATTTTATTACCTAGGTGAATAGCTTAGGCACCTAGGCCTACTAGGTAGGTAGCCTAATCTAGCCTACTAAAGTCTACTTGATAGGTATGTAGTTAGGTAGGCCATGACGCACTTTCAAGTTCCTTGATAGACTCAAATGTGAATCTAAATAATAACATAAGGATCAAGAATTGGGGCACGTTCTTTAGCTCACAACATTTTGGGGATAGAGGGTTATGCTCGAGCTTCGAGATGAGGATTAGGAAGAATGATAAGCAAAAGTTGGTTAGTGCATAGTTGAAGCACTTTTCATGCACGAACAAGCCACAAGCCAACACGAACTCATAAGACTCACCATGACCCAGACTTGGGGGAAACCACCACTTCCTCCTTATAGTATTTTCTGTCCTTGGCCATGAGGCTAGCACCCAAATGTCATTTTGTCTAGGGAATCCCAAGTTGGAGTCCCAAATTTTTTGAAATTAGGACTTCCATGACTTTGGAGGCCCATAACTTTATGTGCAAATCTAAGATTGAGGTGAGGCTTAAAGTAAAATTGTAGCCTTCGTTGAGAGCTTTTCAATGGTATGTCACACGCCACTTGCACACAAGGAAATCAGGGGGATTCTTGACTTTTAGTGGTTGAGAGTCAAATTGACAATTTGACTCCCGACTTTTTTATTGGCCATAACTTATGTTTTAAGAACCCAAATGGGTCATGTGAGCCCATTTTGGACTTCTATGTTCTAAAAAATTTCTAATGATGTAAGGAATTTTTCAATCCAATGAGTTTTGATTCTTAAATTGGCCCTTTGAAAATTCAGGAGTCCATTGGGACTCTAACTCCCTAAGTGGGAGCTCATTTGAGAGTGTGGAAATTCATTCCCTCACACTCTTTTACATTCCCAAGAGCATGAAATGTGATTCTTGGACTCACTTTTGGCCCGCACCTTTACAAGCCCTTGCTTTGGTCGCAAGCCCAAGGTTAGGGTTATGATAGGCCACCTAGGCCTACTAGGTATGTGTTTACTTTTGACCACCTAGACCTATTAGGTAGGTAGCCTAGGCCTAAACCTACATAATAGGCTAGGCTACCTATTTAGTATGCCTTTAAGTTAGGTCTATTAATAGGCTAGTATCTACATAACCTACTAAATATCATAGGCATAGGTAGTTTACTATGTAGGTAGCCTAACCTAGGGAACTTAAGCTTATTAAGTAGATAGCCTAGGCCTAGACCTATTTAATAAACTAGGTTTTTAATTTAATATGCCTAGGCTAGGTCTATTGATAGGCTAGTAGGTATCTACATAACTTACTAAATAACATAGACATAAATAACTTACTAAATAAATATAAACATAGACCTAATAGGTACTTATAAAGCCTAGTAGACTATAACCTACATGTCACCTAAGTACATGCATTTATTAATAACTACATCTACCTATATGGGTTAACCTACATATAACCTACCTATTTATGTAAGCAATGAAAAAAATTAAAGTTCATTTAATATAACATGTTGAAAAAATAAATAGGTGAATATATATATATAGATAATTCAAAAATACTTTTAGACTTATAGGCCAACGGGTCACACTAATTTTGCACCTTTTAGCATAATTATTTTATTTTTATTTTTATCAAAACAATGACCATTCAAGGGTTGATCAATTGAAATGGGGCGTCTTGCGACTTTCTGGTTGTGAAGATTTCAGGAAAGTTGATGCATTGACCTTGGGGGGGGGCAAATTGACCCCATGATAATATGTATCCTATAAAAGCTATTACAATCATTAATGATAAAATGACGACTCCAAGACTAGATCAATTTATGCTTAGCATGGAAAAAAAATTCAAGGAAGGGAAGGTGTTACAAGACGCAAAATTTCATGAATTGGTTTTAATTCATGAAAGTTCATTCTACAATATGTTGACAACATCATGTTCATTAGAATATTTATGTCCAAAAAAATCACCTTATGGGGTGGTAGTTCGATGGTTAAGGATTTTGACTTTTCAATTTGAAAGTCCACATACTTGCAACCTAGGCTACCTTGGTTACTTAGGTGACCTAATTGGGTAACCTAGGTTGCAAAGCCTATTAGACCACTTAGGGTAGGCTACTTGGCCTAACCTAGGTGATTAAGCTAGGTGGCCTAACCTAGGCCTAGGACATAAGGTAGGTAGGTAAATAAATAATATATATATTTGGCATTAATAATTAGGCTTATTAATTAGGTAGGTACATAGGTAGGCAAGGTAGGGTAGGTAATTATTTAGTTAATTGATTAATATATTCAAATTAATTTTTAATTTTAAAATGGTTATAATGCCTTAAAAGTGCTTTAATTAACATCTTTTATTCATTAGATTGATTTCAATTTTTTATGATATGTAAAAGATGTATTCATAATAACATTCTATAAAAAATAATTCTATTTATAAAATTTCCATTTTTTTATAGTATAAAATTCAAAAAATTAAGTTGTCAATTTGCTTTTCAAGTGTTGCCAACAATAAACCACTCACAAATGGTCATCTTTGTTGCATGTTGTTGATTCATGTCTTTCTTTACTACCAGATTTAAACATCTTTTTGTTTTGAATAAAATTTTAAATGGTTTGTTGAGGTAAGAAATGACGTGCTTTCTCATTTTGGTGCTAGTGGTTGGATGTTCATGGGTGTGCACAATATCTAGAACATAGTAAAATAGATATGAAAGTCAAAGGCTACATTACATGGGTGGCAAGTGAATAGTTTGGACAAAAGTTGGAATAAACCTCCAAGCCTTGTACCCAACTTCAAAAACTCCCACTCAAAAGATGTTTAAGCCTCTCCTTCACCTGTTTCCAAATGCATAATCTACACAATTTATAATTGTTTTGATATCTTATCATTAGTCCACTTTGATGGGAATTAATACAAAGTTTCGTTAGCTCTTACTTGATTAGTGCCTACTTTCCATTTGATTAGCTACAATTAGCTCACCATTAGCCTCTAATTAGACTTTTTTGGTTAATTTGAGGTTTGATTAGCTTTTGATTTTAACCCCTAATTCACCTTGATTAGCCTTTTGATATGCTTCTTGATGCCCTAATTACCCTTTAATGTGCCTCTATTTAAGGTCAATTTATCTTTATTAGCCTCAAAATTAGGCCTCAATGTGTCCTTTCTTCAACCCCAAACTAAATTGATTCATCTCTGAATGGTTCTAATTAGCCATGTGTAGCTTCACTAGAAGAAATTTAGAATTTTGTAATTGGTCATTGTAACTACCACATAATTGCATGCGATAGTTTGCAACTAATTTCTATTTTTTGCAACTCCACACCAAAAAATATGATAGCAACCAGTTGTGTACTAAATTGGTTGCAATCCATTTCAACTATTTTGGTGTTGTGCCTACAAAAGTTATCCAACATGGACTTTCATCCATCTTTAATTTGTTTGATTATATTTGATCTAGGTTGTCAAAAGACAATTGGATTTAATCACAACTATTGATTTTTTTAATGCCATAATGATTAGGAGGGCATGGAGCGACCGGATTTAGACATGGTGGACATGGAATAATCGTTCAACTGGATTCAAACATGGTGGGGGCAACTAGAAGTAGAGCAATAAGGTGACCATATTTGGTACAACCATTTTATTTTTTCGAGTGGCAATCGTCAATTGGAAGTGGGCAACTATAAGTAAAAGGATTAGGCAACCGGACTTGGACAAAGCCATTTTTTTCTTCAAGTGGTGTCATCAATTGGAAGGGGGCAATTAGAAGTAATGTGATTTAGCGACATTATTTGGAAAATTTTGTTTTTTTCTCTATAAGCAATGTCATTAATTGGAAACTTGGGGTGACTGCAAGTAAATCGATTTTGGTAATCGCATTTGGATAAAATTATTTTTTTCCCGTATCAACAACCTCATCAAATGGAAGTAAAACAACAAAATGATTCGGCAACTAGAAACAAAAGCATTGAAAATATGTGTTCATAAATAAAACATTGCCATTAATGACAATCTATTATTGTGTAGTGGGTTTACTTCCTTTGTTAATTATCCACAATTTGTGTCACATGGTGGCATGCCTAGCATAAAACCTCAACTAGCTAGTTGGCTACAATCATGTGCCCCCCCCCTGCTTTGATTACATTCATAGTGATGATCTCCCCACCTTTTCCAATGTCAAAAAACTTAAGGGATTTACTACATCCTCGAAATTTCCAAAATTGTGGTATTCATACAAGCATTATATCCCTGAAGGACTTAATATGCCACGAGGCAAGCAATTATTCTTTAGTTTGTTCTATTGGACAAGTTAAACAACTAGTTACCATGATATTAACTAGTTGACCATGATCACAAAACATATGTTCCAAACGTTAGTGTTAATATCAATTTACTATACAATATATGTTGTAAGGGATCTAGTTAATGGGCCTCAAGATACAACACAAGCTGTCCACATTCCTTAGTAGTTGTTGGTTCCAATGCATTGACAAGAGTGGAGGGTGAAATATTGTGCATGCATGGTTCAAGGAATAACTCCTTGCCCCTTAATTAATCGGCACAAAGATTTGGTTTGTAATGCACAAAAATATATCCATTAGCATGTGGAGCATTCAAAATGGGTGTAGTGAATTAAATGTGCACATTGTTAATATGCAACACATAAATGGTTGTGATGTTTGCCCAGTGCCTTCGATTTTGTGCACTACTTGGGAATTTTGTGTAGTGCAATTTTCTATTTACATAGGCTTTGATGATTACAATATAATGCTTTAGGATTTTGGACATCTAAAATAGGCTTTGAGATTTTGTGTGTTAACTTGACATTGCAAATTTAGGGTTTTTGAACTACAATCCTTTGTTTTAAGACTTTGTGCACTATGCAAAATTACATATACTAGGATCTTTGTGCATTGTGTTATTTTATGGGTTTAAAATTTCATCATATTTGCACTAGGTTTGTGTTCATCAACTAGCTATTAGTCACATTGATTAAGTAAGGGGTGATGTAGAGGCATCATGTTTTTAAGATGCACAATATCTAGGGAATGATTAGTATTATGTTCATGCCATGAATGAACATGCTACAATCTTGAGAGTTGATGAAGCCATTTACTTTAATCATTAGTGGATAATCTATAGTTGCAAAAGTTTGTAAATTCAAATGGATCCACTTGATGGTTTGAGCACCATCCTCATCATCACCCCTAAGGCTGTAACATTTAATAGAATAAATTTAACAAAAATCAGTGCATGGTTTTCTATAGTCAATTCGATGCTGTTGCATTTGATTTTGTGTTGATAAAAACTATTTGAAGAGGGGCGATGACAACAACTAACTCCACCATCCACTTTTACAACCTCGACAATTTGCTTATTTGCTTCCTAATCTATGTTGTGTTGTTAATGAATGTGTATTTCCTTTAGCTTGTTGTTATGTGAATATTATGCTGCCTTAAAATTGCGAAAGCATGGACAAGTCAATGTTTATAGGTGGTGGTGCATCATATTGTCTATTAATATTACTGAAATACATATCCCAATTGGTTTTCATGCCAATATGATACTTGATTTTTCTTAAAATCATTGTCTTTGTAGAATAAGAAGTATGCATTATAGATGTATTTGTGACTTCCTATTCAATTGACATGACCTTCAATTAACATTGTTTTTGTTTATTATAGTTTTACCATTAGTGAGACTTGGTGCATTAACATCAAGGGAGGGAGAAGGCAAAATTGGACAAAAGGCAAATCCTACATTCCTAGAGTTTGTAGAGTCCCATGTAGTTTCTTCTATTTATCTAGTCTACTTTATGTTGAATGTTAATGGTTCAGGTCATGCAAATCAAGCTTAATCCATCTTTAACAAAAAGGTGGCATGTAGTTCATGAGTTCATAGCCACCTTTCATCATGTGGTATAGTGCATGGAATTCATTGAATTGGTACTGTTAACTCTTAATAATGGGTTTTATGAGTTTTTTTTATGTTTCTTAGCAATGGAATCTATCACTTTTTCCATGCTTATATATATTGTAGGGTTTATCTTTCAAGTTGGCTTTAATTATAAGTATGGAGAACATATTAATACTTGTGAGATTATTTCTTTAGTTTGTGAACCCATGGCTAGAGTTTTGTTAAGTTTTTAATTTGTAGCCATTAGTGCTTTGATCTTTCTGTCTTTGACTCAAGTTTGGTTTTTCTTAGTTCATCCTTTTGTGTTGTTTCATTGCTTTTTCAACCGAGATAATTTTTAAGGTGTGCGGTTGTCCCTATGATATATGCCTCTTACTAAAACATTATTACATGTGATGCAAGCAGGGTTTGGAACTTCAAAAATATTATGGTAACTTTTACAAGCGTAATACCAAAACGTGAAGTTGTTAATTTGGTGTTGGTGGTAGAGGTTATGAATAGTGGACTTTGATCTTTACTAAGATGACTTAGTTAAAACACTTGATGTAAGTCTATTTTAATTTTATGTTTGAGAAACAACCTAATGAATAGATCAATGTTTTGGAACAATAATATTAACATTGAAGGTTTCATTTTTTCATCTGTTCATGGCAAATGAGTGGCATTAGTTTTGTTGGGTGCAATACATATGGAATGTTTCTAGTGAAAGGAAAGTTGTTGAATGTGCAAGAAATAAACCACAAGGAGATTATGGAAAATGATGAAATCAACAACATCAATCACATTCTTGGGCTCTAGCATGGCAAACTTGACTATGACAACACTAAAGAAGTTGTACTATGGCCACTTCATCATGATGATGAATTAGGTTTTACACTCTCATAGCACAATGTTGGTGTTTGATTGTACCACCATCCTTGTACATTGTATTTTACTTTGAACTTCTATATTATGTTATATTCATCCATTTAATTATTTACCATTGGGGTAGTTTGTCAAGATCACGATGGTTTATTTAGTAAGGAATTATTAATAAAATTTATCCACATATTTGGCCATCATTCCTCAAAATTCCTTCATTCCTCATGGAGTTCATCACTCCCATTGTGAAGGTATATCATGTTTTGAATCCCAAAATATGGCTTTGAAGGTTGTAGATGATCATTGTTTGCTAGTTGGTAAAATTTGGAATTAAAAACCTTGTTGACAAGATGGGATTTGGTTTATGCATGTAATTAATAAGAATCAAATTTCATCATTTTATACATTTTTCAAATATGCGTCCATGAAGGAATCTATGCATGGAACTAGACAAAAGGGTGGACCATAAAGTACTACAAGGTGCATGTTCATACTCACAACTACCAATCTAATATTTTATTGTGACGATCTTGCAAAGGAGCACATGAACTCATTTAATGTGTTATTGATGAAGAAATATTCATTAAGGATGCCCAAAGACATTTATTAGTGAAGGATACTCACTAAGGATACCCAAAAACATTTAGTAGATATGTTGTTTGAATTAATTACATATTGTTGGGGAACCACTTTATGTTATAGTCACATTCTTAAGTAGTCATGAGGTCATAATTTTATTAATGTAATCATGTAGATGACTAAACATTGTTTATGTTTACTGTTCATGGTCATATAATTGTATTCATGATTAACCTTGTCCATGCCCTTGGTAAAAAATGACTATACACAAGACATAGTTATTTAGTGTCCTAGTCATGAAAGTCATAATTTGGCGTAATGTTTTTATTATTATTTCCTAGCAAGTTAGTTGGTACTTGCTAGAAGCCCCCAAAAAGTGATATTAACACACATGTATAAAATTTTCAAGAAAACAATATAAAGTGATTCGACTAAAAATGCATTTGAATTATCATTATATTTGAATACATTTGAACAACAATGATTTCTTTAAAAAAAATAAATTTAAATGATTTGTAAATAAAACTATTTCAAATCAACATTGAAAAGGTTTTTTGGGAACATATTTTATGTTTTTACAATAATATAAAATTAAATATTACATATCCTCACCTTTTAAACATATATTGAATCAATAAATGTTGCGTCATATTCATTTATAATTTTATAATTTATTTTACTAAAATCTAATATTATGTAAAACATTTAAAAACGTTATATAAACTATTAACATTATGTAGATTTCATTATTATTAATGTATATAGATATGTGTTGTTTAATATCATAATTTTATTAATTTTTATTATGAATATATAATTTTCATCATTTTCTAAAAGGGTCTTTTCATTATATTCAATGTGATTCAATATAAATTATAGCATTTTTTCCAATTTTAATGCCTATAAATTTTGATAAATTAATTGATAAATAAGTTTCAACCTAACCCTAGAACTTGACCCCTATTCCCGTTTTGCATTTCCATCTTCCATTTGCTTCACACAAATAGTGGAATGGAAGATGGAACAATTATCAATAGAAGAAAATTATTTGGCAAAAACATCCTAGAGTTTCATAAATATTATAAGGATCAAGTTCTATATTTTTGGCTACCCATTATATGATGACTTGCCAAACAATGCCATTTTGATGAATGTGGATTTCTTTTTAAATCCTTTGAACATAATTAATAGGATGATATATCATTGTTTAATGTCAAAAAGTTCAAGGAAGATATTCATCAAAATAAACCTTTGAGCAAGAGTCCCAACAACTCTTTTGGGAGTGAATTTTCACAATGTGATTTGAAACTTTTTTGGAACAAGTTAAATATTTTCATTTTAAGGTGTAAATTCGAGAAAAAATGGAGTGAGGTCTAAAGAAAATTTATATTAAATAAATAACATCGAAATGCTAAATGAAATACATGAACAACACGAAAGATTTATTATAACTAAATATCATCAAAATTCTAAATGAAAAACATGAATAGTAAGATAGATTTATACTAATAATTCTTCCATCCATTTGGGGGTATTTTTTAAAATGTTTTTTGCTTGGAAACCTTATACCATCTTGTTCATTCACTCCTATGTGAAGTCGCTCCTTCTTAGCTTTCGATGATAGTTGTTTTTTGTTGATGAATGGACATAGATTAAATGATCACTTGGTTTAATGCCTTTTGCCCTTTAATGGTTGCGATCTTCATTTCAAGCTTTCATTGTGAAATAAAGGCCTATATGTAAAATCATGTTGAGTCCAGTTCTAGGTAGGTTGCAAAAACCAACCCTTATGCATACTCGACAATTATTAATCCACACCAAAAAAATACTAATATTTTAATGTGGTAGCCATTCAACCAAATTGATACCCAATTGGTCCCAAGAAATTGAGAACTCTTTTTGATACCCTGTGTGTAAGTCAAGTTTCAAAATCTTGCAATAATCACCTTGTCTAGTAGTGAAAAAATCAATATCCCAAAAATGGTAGTTAATACTTGCTAGATTGAGCGTAACTTTTTTTTGGCTTGATTTGAGAGTTGATCATAGTTACAAGCCCACTAATGAAAGACATTCAAACAACAAGATAAGTTTATGTTAAACAAGTGTCATGTTAGTGGTCTATTGTTTAGGTTTCCATGAAACAATTGGCAACATTCAATGGCATCTAGATGTCATTACTTCCCATGTTCCCAATATATACTTTTGCAACTATGTTATCGGCTAGGGATTGATAGGGTTTAAGGTTTTGGGGCTTTAATAAATACCTTTTGTTCAAGGAGTGGTACCAACTATATGTCATTGTGCCCCACATTCCCATATTTACTTTTATGTAGCTACAACTTTGCTTGTTATGGGCTAGGGTTTGATAGAGTTTAGGGTTTAGGGCTTTATGAAATTGGTTTGTTCCATAATTACTACCAACTAAATGTCATTGCTCCCCATGTTCCCCATTAATCCTTTTATTTATGTACAATTTTTTTTGTTATGGGCTAGGGCTTGATAGGGTTTCGGGGCTTTATGAAATACGTTACTTCAATAATTTATATTGGAATTGGATGTCATTGCTCCCCACATTCTCACATTTACTTTTATGCATTTAGATTTTTCTTCGTTATGGAATAGGTGAAAGGGCTTAAGGTTTAGGGTTTGGGGTTTCATGAAATGAACATGTTCAACTTGTTTGATGGTCAATAGTATACACTTTCTCACCTTTTGCATTCATTCTTTCTAGTGCAAATCAGCCACAAATTATCACCATTTTCAATATACAATTCCATTTATACAAAGGGCATGCGCCATGAGAAGGCGGCGTGTGTTTGCTTCCATTCATATGTAGTGTTGCAACCCTACCCAAACCCTTGTGTGTAATTAATAAAATGCACAACCTAAAGTAAGTATTTGCATGGTTTACAAAAATAGACTAATGCCCATTGCCTATGGATGAAAAAGGCTATATAATACATTTAATCAAAATTGAATAATCATGGGTTGTTTGAAAGGCTTTGATGAGTTAGATTTAGTAGATTAACATTATATATGTGATATAGTGTGCCGTGAACTTATCAATCAATTGTGCCACCCCTCGAGTTTTTTTTTTTTTTTTCAATTTATGTGGTCATCTTTGATGGCTTCATCATTGAAAAAATTAATTGAAACATTAGATGGTACCAAAATATAGTAATTGTTGTCTACTTTTGTACATGTGTATTTGGGCAAAATATATTGCAATAGTTGAACATATTCAAATAATGTATGGGATATAATAAGGCACGTTATTAGGAGCTTGTTGGGAATCCATTTGGAACTTGGGGAACATGTTAGAAAATCAAAGATTTGAAAAATAGTCAATAGAGAAACATCAATTAAAAAAATTACTTTGTTACAATTCAAAAGTGAGTTCCTTGATTTCAAGAACAAATTTAAGTTTTTTATTAATTTCAAGAGATTGTAGTTGGTATTAGATTCTCTTGCAATTTTTGAATACGTAGAAAATATTAGGTAGTAAATGATGTAAAGATTAACATAATATAATTCTTGTGTATCATATGTGTCATGACCCATATGCTTATGTTTTGTGTATCATATGCATTGTTACCCATATGCTTTGTGAACCATGTAATTGTCATTTGTGACCAATATGTGTTTATTTTACCCACATTTGCAATACCCTCATATAAGCATTAAAGATAGTGATTGGATTCTTGCCACAAAATAATGTACTTGCACATGTGTCCCAAAAGAACAACGTCACAACATTTGCCAATTTTGCAATACCCACATATAGGTCCGCAAAAAAGGGACTTGTTTTTTATGAAGAAAATGCAATACATGCATTTAGGTTTACAATCAAATAGGCACTAACTTACTTGTTTTTTACATTTGATAGATCATATTCAGGTATTGCATTTGGGATTGGGTTTTGAACTAGTTAATCTTTGTGGACCATTTACCAAATTATGCAATACCTTCATATAGGTTCATAAAAAAGATTGGTTTTTTGTGAAGAAAATGCAATACTTGCATTTAGGTCAATAATCATATATTGATTTACATGCTTCTTGCACTTGATATATCATTTTTGTATTTAGGTATTGTGTTATGGGAATGGGGTTGATCTAGTCAATTTTCGAAAAACATTTACCAAATTATGTAATACCCACATAAATGTTTTGTGAATAAGGATTGGTTTTTGGATATAGGTTGCAATACCCAAATAGGGCACCCTAAATATGCATTGGTCTTTTGTGGTTTGAATTGTGATACATGCATAGGATCCATAAAATGCCCTTTTGTTTTTTGGTTAGTTTGTGCAAATTGTGCACTTGAAAGTTTATGATCAATGATTTGTAACTCTACGAATTTGCAAAGTAGCAATTACTCTCTTGCAATTTCAAATTTATAAATTTGTAATTTTGTAATTTGTAAGATGCATAAATTATCAAATTACAAAATATTTTGTATGTAGATTTTCACATTTGAAGTTTTGCAAATGTACAAATGTGCATTGGCAAATTTCAATTTTGCAAAATTGTAATTATGTAATATTGTCATGTTGTAAATTTCTAAATTTTTTTAAATTAAAAAAAAATTAATTTGTGAACTTGTAATTTGTGACTTGTGATTTATTTTATTTTATTTTGTAACTTGCAAATATGCAAACTTGCAATTTTGTAATTTTCAATTTGTAATTTTGTGCAATACCTACATGTGTTTTATTACTTGTAAACTTGGAAACATTGTTATTTGTAGGTTGCAATTTTTCATTTGTAATTTTATAATTTTGTAATTTCTAACTTGCAAGCCTTGCAAATTGGAAATTTAAATGTTTATAATTTTGTAGTACATGCAAGTATGAAAATGTGCAAATTTAGCATGTGCAAACTTGTAAATATGCAAAACTGCACTTGCAATTTATAACTTTGTAATTTTGGTGATTTTGGTAATTTGGTAATTTTGCATACAAGTGCAAACTTGTGAACTTGAAAACACACACTTGCAATTTGTCAAATTGTAAGTTATTAATTATTAGTTTGTTATTATGGTAATTATGGTAATTATGGTAATGTTTTATACTTGCAAACATGTACTTGTAATTTTTTTTGAAATTAAAAAATTCGACATTTACAAACAATCACATGAAATTTGTAACTTTGTAGTTTAATATTCGGTAATGTAGTAATGTTGTGATTTTGCATACTTGCAAATGTGCGCTTACAATTTGTAATTATTAATTTGTAATTTATAGATTTTGTAAACTTGCAAATGCGCACTTGCAATTTGTAAAGTTGTAAAATTGTAATTATTAATTTAAAAAATTCTATATATTTTTAATTTTGTAAATTTGCAAACTTGCAAATGTGCACTTGCAATTTGTTAAGTTGAAAATTTATAATTTATAATTTGCAATTTCTAGATTTTGTAAATGTGTAAATTTGCAAACTTACAAACTTGCACGAATTTGCAAATGCACACTTGCAATTTGTTAAGTTGTAAAATTGTAAATATTAATTTGAAATTTCTAGATTTTGTAATTTTGTAAACTTGCAAACTTGTGAACTTGCAAATGTGCACTTGCAATTTGTAGTTGTAATTATTAATTTGCAAATTTCTAGATTTTTAAATTTTGTAAATTTGCAAACTTGCAAATCCGCACTTGCAATTTGTTAAGTTGAAAATTTATAGTTTATATTTTGTAGATTTTGTAAATTTGCAAACTTGTGAACTTGCAAATGCGCACTTGCAATTTGTAATTTCCAGAGTTTTTAATTTTGTAAATTTGCAAACTTGTAAACTTGCAAACTTGGTCATGAGTTGGTATCCTAAATTGTAGGTAGGTGAGGATAGAGGTCTACACCTAGGTAAGTAAGTAGGTGGATAGGTAGCCTAAGTAGGTGAATATGTAAGTTAGTGAGTATGTAGGCGATGAGGTAGGAGGGTAGGCCACTAATGCAAGGCCCCCACCCACCCCAAAAGAAAACAGCCCAAAAAACAAAGTTTGGGCAAAAAAAAAAAAAAAAAACAATAGAAAAAAAAAAAAATTTTTTTGGGGAAAAAAAAAAAAAAAAAAAAAAACAATTGGGCAATCAATGGATTTTTTTGGGGGCAATCTGAAAGTTTTGGGCAACCCGTAAAATAATATAAACTTGTCAAGCTTGCAATGTAAAAGTGGAGATGAGAAAATGGTGATTTGACAATGTGAAGTTGTAAATCTGACAAGGCGCAATTGAGAATTTGAGAATTTGTCAATGTTGAATTGCCACCTAGCAAAGTGCAGTAGGCATTGTAGCATTTAGCAGTGTGCACCTAGCAAACTTATTGTTATGAGGATGTTAACTTGGAAAACAGTAAAGGGAAGTTGACAAAAGAGTGAAGTGAGAAAGTACAACATGACAAAATATTTGCCTTATAAGTGTATGTGACAAATATTTACACTGGTCTCGTGTAAGTGTAAAAAATATATATATACACTGCAACAGGATAAGTGTAAGTGTAAAATAGTTGGATGTGTAAGGGTAAATGATTTACACTTACACTAGATTTACAAGCTGTGGCTGTTGCACTTTCACACATAACACTGGTTCATACTATTTAGAGACACATGTCCTACATCTAAAACATTTATAAGAAGGTTGAAAAATTCAATTAAAAAAAAGGAGATGCATAAATTGATGAAGAACATATTCAAAATCTTTTCATGAATATTATTATTTTTAAATTAATAAAATATAAATCCAAAAAAATATGTTGCCATGCTTCTTAACTTGAGAATTGCTTAAACAAATTCGAATTTGAACCCATCCAAATGATGACTTCCAAAAAATATGATTTATAAACCTAAAGTTGTCCTCCTTAAACCAGTTCCAACGAATCATTGTCCCTGGAATTACAAGTGGGCAAAACCATCGCAGGAAATTAGGTTAAGGATTACGAGTGGGCAAAGCTATTGGAGGAAATTGGGTTCGGACATTCTAGCGCGGAACGGAGACCCGGGATAGCCGACGTCAAGAACGGGGTGACCGGGCCTACCGGTGCGCGGCGGGAGAAAGGCCGCGCGAAAACGAGCGCACATTGAAGCGCACACGGAGCTCCGAATCCCGTGTTCAGGAATGTATTATTGCCGCGTTTTGAATCTTCGTCTTGCATTTGTGAGCACTAGCCATCGCGTAATTTGTCCCTCTTCATTTGCGCATGTGATAAGTTTTTGTTGAGAGAAAGGAATTCGTCCTGTCAGTTGTTTGTTGTAGTTGGCTTCGTCTTTTTCCATAGCCATCACTGGCGGGAGTGTTCCAGGGTTCGGCAGTAGAAGAGCGTGTCCTTTGCTGGTCTTCTTTTTGTGCGTGTGTTTGCTGTGGCTACTGCTGTGTTGGGGGCTTGTATGCATTCTCTTCTTCTGCAGTTTCGGTTTTGGGTTGTTGTAATTTTGAGTGTGGCGTGAGGGACGGTTGTTTTTTGAGCTGTTCCGAGTTTTTCTTTTGCCGCCGGGACGCTGTGAGGAGTGACGAGCTAGGGTTTGAGGGGTGTGAAGGTCTGTAGGGTTTTCTCGCCTATGGCGTGAATATACTTCGCGAAGGATTCTCGTAGAACTCTCAATTTTTCTAATCTGCTGTCAAAGGCTCAGTCTTGAGCGATCTTTGATTTTGATGTGGCTTCCAAGCGCTCCGGTTTTCTCCCAGCTTCATCGCGTGATTGCGTGTTGCAGAAGCCACTGATCTCGCCAATCTCAATATATATACACGACTACTTCAGGAATTTGAGCATTTCGATTATTTCCATGCTTTTGTTTCATCTTTTTGCCAGTTCCGAAGGTTTAGGGTTTCTACCAATTCAAAGCAAGAAGATTTTGGCCGCCTTTGATCTGTCGCTCAAGAAACAAGGCTGGACTGGAGTTCCAAATCTCTCATGTCAATTGCAAGACTCGTTGGATAGCCTGCTTTGTATGCATCGAGCAAGTCTCATTCACGACGGACATGCTTTCGCGCTTCGTGGTATAGCAGTTTGATTTGAGCATGCGTACACGGAGGTGGCTATGCAAATCAGAGTTTTCTGATAGACAAGTGTGACGGGGTTGATATTCAATCAACAATCAGCAGAGTGATCAGGAGGTGTCAACAATGAGTGCGGTGAATGTGACCAATGTGACTGTGCTCGACAACCCATCCATGTTTCTCAATCCCTTTCAATTCGAGATTTCCTATGAGTGCCTTGCACCTCTGAAAGATGGTAAGGATGACATCGATCTCTCTCTCATAACTCTCATTTTGTGAATAGTATGGCGTTTTCCTTTCCATGTTTGGCTGATTGTACACGAGTTAGGAACTTGATTGAATTTTTGCTGGCATCTCGTGTTGATAGCTAGTCAAAATGAGGGTAAAAAAGCTTTGATGTTTAAAAGGGTTTTGAATCTGGCCTACCTTCAATGTGGCTGGTGTCAATGATGCTTTGCAGATCTGGAGTGGAAGCTGATCTATGTTGGGTCTGCTGAGGATGAAAAGTATGATCAAGTTTTGGAAAGTGTACTTGTGGGTCCTGTCAATGTTGGTAACTACCGGTTTGTGTTCCAGGTACTTGTTGCCTGGCCTCTAGCTTGGTTTGTCTCAGGAAAAATATTACATTACTGTGCATTCAAGTCATTGCAATTTCTTCTACAAACTAGAAGAGCTGATATTCACATTAAGATCTAGTTGTCTGAAGATTGAGTAGTGCATGATTGATTGCATGAGAAATCTCCAGTTTGGAGGGAAATCCTGCATTAAGATGCATTTGTGTGCTGTCAGGTGCAGGTAGTTTTCTTTAGGATGCTGTTTAGCTAACTTGTGAGACTTGTGGTATTGAAGCTCCACAGAGTCCCACAGCATGCATTCCAATGTCATTTTTCTTGGAGGTTGCAAAAGTTGCCAGTAGGATGTTGGAACAATATCTGAACTGGAATTGATAGAATTGGATTGCAGGCAGAACCACCTGAGCTTGGAAAGATTCCAGAGGAGGACATCATAGGGGTGACCGTGCTGTTGTTGACATGCTCATATGTGGGGCAGGAGTTCATCAGAGTGGGTTACTATGTGAGCAATGAGTATATTGATGAGTCCTTGCGAGAGGAGCCACCTGCCAAGGTCTTGATACACAGAGTACAGCGCAACATTCTGGCTGACAAGCCTCGTGTCACGAAATTCCCCATTGTCTTCAACTCCCCTCCCCCTCCTTCCAATCCAGTTACTGATTCCAATGAGGCTGTTAGGCCCATGGAAGTAGACATGGACATGGACCAGTAGCTATCTTACATCAGAAGTTTTCAGCGCATGGATTGTACAATTTGTCACTTTGTGTGGTCCAGTTTTGGAATGACCTCATCAGTTTGGAGTATTGACTGATCAGAGTTCTAAGTTGCCAGTGTCTTGTACATTCCAGAAAAGGGAAGCCTGACTGTCTCTTCCTCATGTCTGTAGATGCAGGCCCTATTTACCTGTGGGCAAAAGTCTAGTTTTGTCAGAAATTTGCAGCTACAGCCTGTCTAAACCAAGCCCAGCTCAATTTGGACATTGCAAAGAAAGAAGGGACGTAAGAACAATGTTACCAGGCTCCATATTCTGGAGAGAGGTTGTTGACTCCATGAGGAAGCTTAGTTGAGTATAAATGTCACCAATTCGATCCTTCAGCTCTGGAACGGATTGTAGAGGCACTGAATGTTGCCTTTGAAATTCTTGGATGACTTTTTGTGTGGCAGAATATTCAACAGAATCTGTAATTACAGCATCAGCATTAGCATCAGCGAAATAGTTTACTGTGAACAGCACAATCATCTGTTTTTTTGGCAAAATTTACTAGTTGGTCATCATCTCTATTAGGCAATGTAAGTGATTGTCACCCTTGTAGGAGCCAAAAGGGTGAGTACTGGTTTCTTTAAGCATATGGTATTATCGGTTCAAGTTCCCTTGGTCAATGCATATAGCGTGCTGCCCGATCAGTCCCGGATGTAGCACTGCAGTGAATGAGATGTAGGAATGGTGTACATGATGGAAGTGTGAAGACATGGATATTGGTGTGCAACAATTTGGCTTATGCGTTGATTTAACCCTCTCATCACCTTGTTGCCAAACAAAAACCCAAACATGCATGTGCGGGTTGTGATGGATGTGGAATTCTTTTTACTTAGCTACAATCATCTCAACCATGCTCGTTATGAGTGTGCTTATTATGCATGCCATGAGTTGTGCAGCAATAGAAGACTACTTTCTCTGAAATCAACAATCAATGATGGCCTAAGAATGCATTGAGGTTTAAGGCTACTTTTGGGATTGTAGAAAGGTAGTTTGGTGAATTTTATTTTAAAGTGTAAGCATTGCTGATTAATAGTTGGATGACCAAAAGATCAAATGAACCAAAAAGCATTTCTTTATTTCTTTCCATGGTTATTAAAATTTACAATTAGATGTCCAAATCTCTAATGCCACAAGTCATTCTTTTATTTTGGTGCTACATTTTGCAACTAAGGATTGAACAACTCTAATCAACTTACATAACCTTCTTTTTTGAACAATTTCAATAATCACCTTGTTTGAATTAAAGAACTTCAACCAACATTTGGTGATTTCAAAGCCCACATTGAAACCTTTGTTAATTGATTAATTGATAATAAATTCTATGCCAACTTTGAGTCACACAACACATCTCCAATAGACATAATAGTCCCATTTGGCAAGATGAAAACGATAGTGCCTTCTCACATACATCAAGTGTACTAAGATATATTTGTGATACAAAGGAAACTCCTCAAAGATTGAAATTTTTTGTTTTGAAAGGTCAGATATTGTGAAGCTTCAATAATCAACAAACCATGCATCCTTACAAACTATAGAAATAAATAAAGTAGCCATAAAAGGTTTAATTTTGTTTGTTGTGGCTACTTTGTGAAGAAATTAAGTTTGTTTTTAAAATTTTGTTTATTCTTATAACATTTTCTTGCAAAATGGCCCTTGGTGCCACAATTGTATCAAGTTCCTTTCTTCTTTTGCTTCTTTTTTTTTGAATTTCCTCCAATCTACAACCCTTTGGAACTTCCCATAAACACTTTTAAGAATTAGTTTTGTACCATGATTATATTGCATTTCTCCTTTACGTTACAATTTTTCTTGTAGCAATTGTCCACATACTAATTCCATAGATAATTGATTAATTAATCACAAGGGTATGGAAAGATGACAACAAACTCCCTAAAAGTGTGAATGCTAGATTTTCATGATAAACTTATGATTAATGTTTGCTAACATATTTACAATCATTCGAAGCTTGTCAATATGAACTTGCATTGAAGTGCCTTCTTGCATCTTAAGATTATAGAGCTCTTGATATAGTTGTAGTTTGTTGCCAACATGTCTTTTCTCAAATGTTGCACAAAGATTGTCCCATGCATTTTTTGTAGTTTCTGCATGTGTTACATGATGCAACAAAGAATCAACAACATTTAAGAGGATTGTTCCACAAGCCAATTTGTCCTTCTTCATGAACAATCTTTCCAAATTCAATTTCTAGTGGCAATAATTCTCTTGATAGGATCTCTTACAAATCCTTTTCATGCATGAGAAATTCCATCTTCATCTTCCATGTATAAAAATTATTGCCATACAACTTCTCAATACTTTGGGCGTAAAAAATGAATGCCATGATTGTGAATAGAGCAATGCCAAAAAACAAAAAACCTAAAGCTTTGAAACTTTCAACAAAAAACTAAAAAAAGAAAAAAACATGCTCAATGTTTCAAAGCTTTCAAAAAATACAAAAAAACAACTTCAATCTTTCCTTCCTTAAAAAATTAACCATGCTCTCATGCCATGTTGGAAATTGACAATGCATTGATAAGAAAATAAAGATGATAAAAACATTGATTTTTATTACAAGCTCTCCACCCAACCTTAGAATCACATAAATCTTACTATAAACCTGTGATTCACACCCAATTTCTTGCCTAATCTAAATAGGAGCTGAACATTCATGTAAATGTTACCTACCCTAAAAAGCACATAGACAAGGCCATGCTTTCATGCCTTGTCCATTGTTTCATGCATTGAGATATTTCACACTAAACTTAACTAAAAATATTCAAGTAAACTTACTTAACATATTTCAAAGTGCCAAAAGTATGTGCATATAAGACAAATATTTTAATTAATTAAAACTTAGTAAAAATAACTTGATAGGAAGTTGATATCCAACAAAAGGAAGGTAAGAGAATATAAAAGTGTACAATAACACATTAAAGCATATAAAAGTGTACAATAATGCATTAGAGCAAGGAGTTCTGAAAATAAATACCCACTTAAGGCAGAGCTAAGGGGTGCTCACTTTCAGAACTCCCATGCTCCAAGGGCATTATTGATTGCAAAAATTGACATGATTTTTAATTGATTTTTTTTTCTCATGATACCCACTGGGTATCCCAAGGGTACTTGTCAAATATCATGAGAAAAAACTCTAAACCCTAAACAATATGAGGCATTTCAAAGAATGGAACATCCACACTTGCACTTGCAGGCATTTCATTTTTTGAAATGTCTCACAAGATTTTATTTTCTCTAAGAATACCTCCAAATACATTAGGAAAAATCTTGAAGGTATACGAGAAGGTTTCACCTTGGTAACCAAGGCTGTAAAAATAGCTCTCATATGTAGGCAGATAGGTAGGAAAATAGGCAACTGTAGGTAAGTAGATGGTTCGTACATAGGTAAGGGCTGTTTTGATTACCTACCTGCTTGGACGTTGTTAATAGGTAGATACAAAAAAAAGTAACTGAGATAATGACCATGGTTAATTAGGCAACTGGAGCCCAACCAAAAACTGTTTCCTGACCATGTACCATTCATCCTTCATGGTGTGCTGGTGAGCGCTGGTTCACTGTGGCCCATATTAGAGGGCCTTTCAGGTTTGAGATCCCCCAGGCTGGTAGGCTGAGGGAGGTCGACCGGCCTCAAGGATCTCAAATTTGAAAGACCCTCTATATGGAACCTTCACATACTTACAGAACTGGTGCGTTTTTGAAGAAACATAATTAAAAAAACAAAAACTAAGAACTTTGAGAAATAAGAACTTCTGCATAGGACAAGGGTCTGAAAATAGACCCTTCCAGATTTGAGATCCCGGCTTGAGGCCGGTAGGCCTAGGGAATGCGTCGAAAATCCGGAAGAGTCTATTTTCAGACCCTTCCCCTATGTAAAGACCAGCGGTGATTTTTCTTTGAGCTTCCCTGTATAGGTAAAGACAAAAACTGATAACATGTGAAAAACGATGCAAATATGCAAAAGATAGATTGCTGAGTTTGAAAACTGTACCTTCCGAAATGTGGAAGGCCCAGAAAAGCCTCTCTGACAGGCTGTACTGGGCCTTCCACATTTTGGAAGGACCGGTTTCGAAAGGCTCTCTATTGGAACCTTCTCCTATAAGTAAAGCCTGGTGGATGTGTGCCCATGGGATTTATGCTTTTCATAAAGCCAGCCGGCTTTTAATTTTGTGTGATACCTGTGGGGGTACCCACCTGAATATTAAAAAAAAAATTGATCCGGTTTTTATGCCGAGTAGCCTAAAGCCCTCAGGCCGGGACTTTACCCTACACTTTTGGTATTAAAGATACTGATGAAAAATAGGCGTCCGCTAACAAACCCTTACGGAAATAAACTCCGAGTGTCTAAATTCATCCACGTAGAGGTTGGATGTGCGGGTAGTTGCAGTAGTTAGCTAGGGTAGCTGGATGGCGTTCGTTGGCCCCGAGAGGCGGCAACCACGTGGCGGCGGAGGTTGACGGCAGTTCGACTCCCTCTCTTTTCTCACGACGAAAACGAGGACGGCGCATCAGGGGCGTCTTGGATCCTCCGCCCACGTTTCTACACCGAACACCGGGCGGAGCTCCCAAACACAAGGCGGAGTGTCCAAGGCCGGGGCTCGTCTTCCAGAAACATTTTGTCCATCACCGTGTTTTGCGTCGTCTCGGCAAATGTAGATTATTATATCGTCTCACTTCCACGAACTTTTGAATGTACCATATCTTCACCAAACTTGGTACTCAATCGCTGTTGCCACGCACCTAACGTTTACTCTGAGGTTCGCAATTCCCCGCTCATTCTCGCGCACTTGTTTTATTTTTTGCGGGGGTTTTTTTCTACACCTGTTGGCGTTTTTAAAAATTTGACTCTTTTACAGGGATTTCTTTTCCCATCCTCTCACGTTTGTCTGATTGTTTGCATACGTGCAGAGCCGTGTTGCTGTGTTCCGGCTTCTTGATCTGAAGGAGCGCATCGGTAAGCATTATGAATCAGGATGAGATTCGCTAATGAGCTTGTTTGCAGCCTCCATTGTTGCGTTTTTCCTCTGAAATTGGTGCTTATGAGGCTCTTAAGACTCGTTGATTCGTGTACTAAGTAGACAGTTTTGTAATCGTATGGAACTTCTGTCAATTGGATGCATTCTTGTGCAAATACTGATAAATCGCAGCCTTCTTTTTGCGGTGGAATTTCGTCTGATCTCTTCTCTTTCGGTTTATTGTTCACCTGGATTGTTATGTACGCACGACCTGCTGGTTGCTATATTTTTGGTTTATTGTGTGTGTAGAAGTTCTATTTGGGAGTTTTTTGTAATGAGCACATTCGAGGTGTAAGATAGAACTGCCTATATTTGTGCCTCCCTTGGACTTCGAATTTGAGCAGTTGCAATTGAGGATTGGGCTGATTTTGCAGGCTCTGTAATTTGACTTTGTGTCATTGTGTTTGAGGATCGTTTTGAGCATTGGTTTTTCCCGCTCGATTTTGGCTTCGACAGTGGAGTTGCTATGTTTTGGGATTGAGTTGGAGTGCCTTTGTTTTCCATGCGTTAGTCAGAATTTGAGGGCTGCCTTTGTAGGAGTAGTCACTATTTTATAGTTCTTGCTCGCAAATATTGGTGGTGCGGATTGATTAGGCCTCTTACCTGTTTCACAGATAGGACAATCTTTTGTCTTTATTTTCAATGCTCTTGTTTGCCGAATGCGCTGACAATGCGAGACTGCCGTACACATTCCTAGATCTATTCCTCATGCACAAAGGCGGCGGTCTGTTTTCAAATTCGATTCCATTGAATGTGTCGCAGATCTCAGTTTTTGCTCCGCATTCAAGCAGTTTTTTGTAATCTCTTTGGTAGGAAGTTGTCTTTAGTTGCGTAATTTAGCTCAGGGATAGTTTCTCACATCCTTGGTTTTTTTCTGAATTGGAAGATTCTTGTTGATTTCAGGACATGGCTTCTTCCGCTTTGACGAGGAGCATTGCTGGCATTGAGGTGTTTCTTCCGCAGAGTAATCAGAAATCAGTAAGTATGATCGGATATGGGAGCAGTTGTTCACTCGAATTATCTGCATTCTAATTTTTCAGGAAACAGGGACATTGGTTCCATGACATAGGCTTATGAGATTCCGTCAAACCCCATACGCGGACATTGGTTGTTTGGTTCTCTGCAATTCTTGTGCTCCTCACTGCTGCTCCAAGCGGCAAGCACTTGGAGATACTGGCAAAGTTTCTGCAGACTGGTGAAACTGTACGATGAGGTTTTAGATTTCTTTTGAAAGCATGGGAGAATGGAGCGCGCAGAGGGCTCTATGACTTAGAGTGCCATAGGACACGTACGAGAAAGTGCTTGTCTTAGATCCTGTTGACTGATCAGCAGATGGTTTCTGTAGTTGTAAATTTTTGGATCAAGGCCTCCATGGTGTTGTTGTAGGATTGACTCACTTCAGTGTCTGTGGCCACTCTTACTGTAGGAGGACTTCTTCTATCAGTTGTATTAGACTCTGCAAAACGTGTTGTGAAGTTAATTTGATAGAGCAGAGTCTGCAGAGTCTGGAAAGTGGTCAGGAACAATGAAGGCAGACCACTGGGAATTTACAGTGTAAACTTGCCAAGCCTTGAAATTCTGGAGATCCTCCTGAATAACTCATGTCCAGTCATCTTTTGTTGTTATGTTGAGGCTGCTGTGATCTATGCCTTCCAATGTGATTTCTACAGAATTGAAACTCATGATTGGTATTTGTTTGGTAGCAGTGTGGTGCAAGATTCAATGGATTGAAGGTGTGCCCTGCAATCAGGAAAAAGACATATGGTTGTCTTCGAGCTGCAGTCCCTCATTCCCTGCAGATCTCTTGTGCTGTAAGGAAACAACGTTGCAGCTGTCTTGTTTTCTTTTGCAGTATTGGATGAACAAATTCTGACTTCCTTCCTGCCTTTTCTGCTCTGGACTGACTCTTTTTGACAGATTGAATGGTGGTTCAATAGACTCCTTCCTCTGTTCCATGTGGATATTATTGGAGACATGCTCCTGCATTTAACAGTTTGATTTTTTGGGTGATGTGAACAGGCTGAGCCAGCAACCTTGGAGGCTGTACAGAGTGTCATTGCAAAGCAATTGGCTGTGGAACTTGACACAGTACATCCTGGTGCAAAGTTTGCAGATCTGGGTGCTGATTCCCTTGACACTGTCAGTTACCAAACCATGTCTCAAATGATTATCATTACCCTGTCAACAGTTTGTTCCACAATTTTGCTATTTTTTGTATTCAGATGATTGGTTTTTCTTAGTAGAGCTCTGTTTGTCAGATCAACAATGACAAGACAGAGTACCGTTAGTTAACTGCCAATGGAAGCTGTTTCCAGTGCTTCTAGTTCAGTGGTACATGTCAATCTTGTAGCTTTCAAAGTATTTGACCTGTTTTCCTGCCACAGCATGTTATGCATTTTGAGGTATATGGTTTTGTTGTACTGTTAATTTTGTTTTCCTGCTCATGCAGGTTGAAATCATGATGGCACTTGAAGAGCAATTTTCAATCACTTTGGATGAGGAAGGTGCTGAGAAGATTGTCACTGTCCAAGATGCTGCTGATATGATTGAGATTGTCAAAAATGCTCAGTGAAAAAAGTCTGTCTGGTCTCACTGTGGGCTGTATTGTAGCTCTTCTGGTGGAGCTCTATTATAAAGCTCATGTGTGAACCCATGACAGCATCAGATGTTTGCAGTAAACAGACCATTTACAAAGGCACAAGGTAGCTCATATAAGCTGTTTTAGAATAAATTTGAGACTAGATGTTTCTTTTGTGTTCAATGAAGTCAGGAGTGGTGAGGACCCTTGAGTGATGTTTTGAAAGTCAGTACAGACATTTTGATGCTTGGTTTGGAGAACATGTGGTATCACCATGTCACTTTGGGTGAGTCATGCCCATTTGGCCTTTCACATCAGTTGAAGATTGTTTCCCCTATGATTACATTGATTGATGTTTTGTTGGGTGCCTCCAATGTTGATCATCATCAATTATGGGGTCTTAAGCAGCTGGTGCTTCATTAATTACACATACTTTGCTTACATATTCCCACCACTGTTAGAACTGGGAATGTGAGAAATTTGCTACAGTGGAAAGTAAGGGGCCAGCAAATGTGAGTCTGCCATTGCTCTAGAACTCTTTCCAGGAAATCTGACACAAATCATCCTTAAATTTCTGACAATGTTTGTATTACCATGTAGTTGCCAGGTGTATATTCAAACATCAAGAGTTGCTGAGGTAAACTATGGGTATGGAATCCTGTACCAAAAGTAGACATGGACAGATAAATTGAACAGGAAATCCAGTCATAGTGGTGCAACAATATGCCATCCAAACGTAGTATGATAGAAAGCAGCAAGATTCTGCCCTTGAAAATGTGCTTTCATGGGCAAAGCTATTTCTGATATTAGTATGATATAAAACTAGCAGTGACTGACTTTGTATTCTTTGCATGTTGCTCCGATCACAACTATGCTCTTCATGAAACTTTGCAACCAACTACTGCTGATGCCAAAGGCAACACTTTATTCATACAATTATTCCCCATAAATACAGTGCTCAATTCATAAGCAGATGGTGGGCAGGCAAATAATGAAAAATACTAGTCTTTCTTCTTCTTCTATCTATGTCTTGCACTGCTTGAAAATGGCAAAGAATACAGCACAATCTTCTGCTCTACTGTGTATGCACTATGAAATGATTTTGCTTATTTCACAGATTAGGAAGCTATCTCCTCTCACACATCCTCATAGGCTTGGAATAGGTAAATATGTCTCATTCAAAGGGAAATTGGCAAGTGACCCATAGAATCGGGCCTTCAATGCCAGCATGACAGTATTCAAGAGTGTAGCATCATCCTTGAGAAACATTTCAAACACTGCCTGGCAATAGGACTGCCGAATTTCAACCTCTTCCTTAGAGAGGGCCCGCAGAGTGGACAGAACACGATGGATCTCAGAACTGGGGAATTGCAACAGACAGCGCTGCCATTCTATGAAGTTGTCAAATGGCTTCACATAATTGTCAACAATGAGAACAGGAATTGAACCAGCACCGAGTATTTCCAATAACCGAAAAGTTGAAGGAGATCTTCCTCCGGGGGCCAATCCAAAGGTGGAATTGAACAGGTCTTCAAAAGCGTATTTGTCAAAGAGTATCTGGTCACGATCACAGCCAACCCCCTTCTTCAGAAATCTCTTCCTCAGATTGTTGTTTGTTACCTGATTGCATGTGGTTGCAACTATGACATCCATTCCATTGTGCATACTCAGGAATGCATCATTGCTCCGGAATGCTCCAGCTCGGTTGAGGTAGCGTGTGCCCTTGAACGTTGCAAAATATTTTCTCTCAAAGGGTTTGAGGCTCTGCAGCTCTGGTGGGGCATGCCACAGGCGAGGTAAGGGTACAGGGATGTCAAATCCCAAACGGATGCTGTTCTCATGAAGTCTAGATGCAAGAATGGAGGCTTTTCCAATGGTCCCTTCTGGTGGGTTTGTGAGAGACCACTTATCTGCAAGTGTCACAATTACATGATTGAGACCACCATTCCAATAGGGCAGAGTGTTTGGGTGTGGCCGGAAAGACCCTTTGGGCAAGTCCTTGTCGGAGAAGACAAAAAAGAGGCATGCCTTTTCTGGGTCTGTGGTATACCAAGGCATTGAAGGCAAAGCATGGAAGTAATTTGCAGGCCAATATGGTTCAATGGTGTTATAATGGTACACCAAAAGCTCTTTGGTATGGTCACAGCGTGAGAAGTTGAAGCACACATCCATGGTGCAGAGAGGGAACTTAGCTGGCGCATGCCACTCCTTGTTTGTTGCATACCATGGCTGCACACTCATGGAGGGCTGGAAAAATCTGATCATATTCTGCAAGAGGAGGAGGGAGGTGCTCATGACTGCAATGACTTTTACTGGGTTGTTGCTGATTATGTGCAGTAATGCAACCCTGTTTCATCAGTAGTTAGGGTTAGATTTACTGGAAGGATAAGTCTTTTCATTATGCATCCAAGGGACACAGATTGTGTTCATAAAGGAAAAAAATTCAAAAGTTTGATGTGTATTATTTCAATGAGAGCATGCTTGTAATAGATCTATGAAATGAATAACTCTTAAAGGGAAATATCTTCATAAAATATTAAGGACAACTTCATATTGTAAATGTAAGTCAACATGGTATTAAGATTATAGAGATTTCCAATATGATAGTATATCAATGAACAAGAAAAAGAGGAGGCTTCAATGCTAAAAATACATAAAAAAAGGATTGTGGACAAAACTAACAACCACATGATGTTTAGTGACCTTCCAGAATAGCATGTGTGGCAGTGACTACCTACCATGACACCACCATTGGTTTCATTAGCTCCTAAAATTGTGTGGAGGTCAAACATTAACAAGCATATTGGGTTTTTGTGACAAGATTTGTAATGATAAGATGACTTGACCATTAATGCAAACCAGCTCAACAAAACATACAAGATATGAAGATTAGTAAGGAAAATACAAACAAAGGTAGAAGATTTTGAAAAGGAGGGAAGAGAAAAAAATGGGAAAAATTTAAGATCATGATCACCTACTGACAAGGTTGGCAATAAAAAACATCCTATATTGGATTAACAGTCATTAAATAAGGGTCTTTAAGATTCCAAATTCAACCTAGACATAACTCTCTTTCTTATGAGAAAATTGACCTCTAGGCTCTCTTAAAAGAAACTTTCAATGATAACCTTCACTCTTAGAGAATTAATGATCTTGCTGTCTGCATTACTAAAAACTCTTTGAGCAACAAAGCTTTAAGGACCTAGAAAAGTAATTACTGATAATGACAAATTTGGCAATACTACAAAATACTGCAATACACATGAAGCATTCAAATCATATTAGTAGATGTATATATTGCGTACCAATAATTCTTTTGATTCTCAAGTTGTTACTTAATTCAAAAAAATCCAGGACACTAATATATTTACAAATGAGATAAACAGTTGAGTAAAGGTATTGGACACCCTTGTAATTTTGTATATGCTTGATGTAAATGAAATCAAGGGTGATATTGAATAGTGGTTCAACTACAATAGACATTTGTTAGAATTGGCATGATGCAACAACTTTATGTCATTGTCACGTCTAGATCAGGGCAGACACTCATTACATCATAGTGGCATATGTACACCAATTGTGACCAGACACAATTGGTCATAGCTTGCAACTGGATGAATAACTATGGCACATATCCAAATGCTGAAGGCACATATCAAAATGGAATTGGTGTATATACAAGAATTGAATTCACATCCCTTCCTCCAAGCAGCCAACTTGGCATTGGGTTGCATTTATGTTGGGCTAGACATATTGCAAAACCCAGTCAATGAACAATCCTGCAGGATAAGTTAGAAAGGAAAATTGGACAGGCATTCAACTCAATTAGACATTTCCAAAAATGGACTCACCTATGAAGAGGTAGAAATTAGCTAATGGATTGCACCAATAGCACCCCATTGACATACCACCCATAAAAGATTTGAACTGCCAAGGTGAGGACATAGTTATCTACCACAAGAATCTAGCCAAGAAAACTCTTGCTACCTTGAAGGTATGGAGAGATTTCATTGACTTGTTTCACTTAAACCCAATTTATTTTTAGTTAAAGGTGGTTGTCCTAGTTCAATAAATATTTGAAACAATGCAAGGTAAAAGTATCACATAATTTTACTCAATAGAACTTTTATGCTAGCTTTTAGATTAATTTTTGTATACAAAGTTGAGAAATAACAAAACTACAATAAAAGGGAGAGGATTTGTTGGCATTAGACCTTGAAAGCTTCCATAACTTGATGACTTCAACCACTCTCTAGGAGTTTTCATGATACAAATATCATGAGAAGGAATGTAAAAATTTCCAACTTTGGAATGCAAAATTCATTGACCACCAACAAATAGCTTTAATTCAAGATGCTTCATTCCAAGTTAGTTAAGATTTCATGACCCTAGAGTCTTTTCATGCTTAAGAAATAATTAGTTAAGAACTCATTCAATAACTTATGGAAGAGAAGGGACGTTCTATTGTTGGTACTTCTTGAAATGCCTAGAAATCAAATTAGATCACATATGAAAAGAATGACTAGTTTGCCTGAACTTACAATGGCCATAGTGAAGGATTATAAAACTTTGGACATCAGGACAAACAAAATCACAACTCAAAATTTTCTGAACTTCTGAGAGTTCAAATCCTTTGCAATATCTCTATAATCAAAGAAATCTTAAGTTTTCACATACTTCCAAGCTAAGTTAGTGGACAAAACCGAAACATGTTAAGTATTAAAGTGAAACACTTGATGGATGATGCTACAGAGGCTTCGAATAGAAACAAGACCTTCTCCATCCATATGAAAGGAAACAATGGTTGAATTCATGGAACCTCTGCCCAAAGCTGAGAGATTTAGAGGTTTTGGGATTATATGTTCTGATATGAGAAGAATCAAGATATCATGTGAGTTGGAAACTTGAATGCTCAGTTCATGTGGAGGAAATTCGTTTAAGGTTAGTAGTAATGCTTTCTTCCTAGTTTTGTCAAAAAATTGAGAGAACTTGCATTGATCCTAAGATTAGACAGAGAAACTACTGTTCTTTCGTAATTTCTATAGTTAAAAGTTCAATTTGAAAGCTACACAGGTCTACACAGAATCTAGTAAGGACTCATGAGGTGGAGAATTCTGGAAGACATGGAGGAGAGGGAGGAGCAAGAGCAAGAGGATGATGGGATTGAAGAGCCTCAGGATGCAGAAAACCAAGTCAGATGCATAAGAGAGCTTACATGGACCCATATTCTCATGATGTGGGGAGAATTCTGGAAGGCATAGGAAGAGAGGGAGGAGCAAGAGCAAGGGGAAGATGGAATTGAGGAGCCTTGAGATTAAAACCAGGTAAGAAGAATAAGAGAGCTACATGCACCTATGTACTATTCTCAATGCTGTAGGGAGAATTCTGGAAGACATAAGAAGAGAGGGAGGAGCAAGAACAAGAGGCTGATGGGATTGAAAAGCCTTGAGATGAAAACCAAGTCAGAAGGATAAGAGAACTTACATCCACCTGTATACTCTTCTTGATCCTGTGGCCATCAGGTTCTTCACCGCAGATAGCGCCATCACTCCAAAACCCTAACCTCCTAAAACCCCTGGGGGTAGTAATCCACATATGATGGAATGCTCAATCTGGCAGCCTCCAGGCAAAGCACTCTCCAAATATTTCCATGCAATACAACCCTGAAAATGCATACCAAAGATCATAAAAACCACCTCCATGAGTGACCACCCATACTGCAGCATGTAAGCAGTCAAGATTTGATCGGAACACAATCTGATGCAGTAGCCTTGGAGAAAACAACACACAAACCAATCCAAACCTCCACCAGCCTCATTCATGAACACTTCTGTGACTTAAAAGATCGACTATAGAGTGCCATGGGCTTTTGGTCCGAAGAACCAACTTACTTGTTTTGGCTCTCGGCTTGCTGCAGATTACACCAAAAGCAAAAGGAACATAGATTAACCTCACATATGGATGCAGCCCACATTAAGTGCCATAACATTAGTTCCCAAACTCCACCACACTTGTAACTAGCTTTTCTGTTTGGATTCTTAACTAACTTCTGCATCTTTTCGGCTTCCAGCCAACTCATTATTGTCAGACTCTCAGTCACTAATCCACCGCCCCGCCTCTCCCCCCCTCGCCCCCGAGAAAAAGAGTTTGTAAGAAATGCTCTTGCTTTATGTTTCTAATCTTTCGTTTCTCGCACGACTCTAGACCACCAAAAGTCGCGCCCTCGTGAGGGATGATATATGATACTTACTCCTACCAGGTAGTTTCGTCTTTCAGTAGCGACCCCACTCGACTCATGAAGGATTCCAAACTGGAGAGAGAGCTAGCTAGACAGATAGACATGGGCGCGAGTGCGACATAGTCAGCACTCGGTATCGCTACAAGTGTTTGGAAGGGGGAAGAGGATGGCGTCAGCCACGAGGTCACTACACAGTGACACACTGGAGGTCACATCCGTGTCACGAGATCACGACTTTTGAAAGTACGTGCTTTTTACGTTTTGACACTATGGACAGTACCAGGTCACCAGGGACTAAAAACCAAGGCGTGACGCGGCGAGGACGGGGGCAACCAACAACGAAGGGAAAAGAAAAACATATTAGTTGCAATTTATTATCAGCTCATATTCGCCATTTTCTTTGTTGGAAAACATGTACTTTTTAGTTGTCTCTGGATGGATTGGTCAAAGGAGAAACAAATCATCTTTAGAAAACTTGATCCATGGATGGTTTGCTTGCTTGCAACTTTTTGTTTGTCGGTAAATGTCATGAATGAGGCATCTTGTAAGATAAAGCATCGAAGCTCATCATAGATGTGCCTAGATTGAAGGTAGAAAATATTGGGAGTCCTTGAATGCACCCATAAAGTATCCAATTTGTCCCCTCCCCCCAAAAAAAGAAAAATCTATAAACTACTTTGAAGGTAAAGAAGAATGTACAAGTATTTGCCTCATTTAAGATGGCATTCAAAAGTGGGGTTCTTGTCGACATAGTCATGGCTTCCTCATCATTCATACTCAGGCTTCTGCTCTTCCTTTATTGCACTTCCAGAAACAAATCTAAACCTATCTTTCAAAAGCTACATCTTATATATTAAAGTTAGATGGTGTCTGTCCGTCTGTCTGTCCGTCCAGGTGCCGATCTTGGTTTCAGGACCAGGTCTTGAAATCGAGGTCCCTAAAGTTACATGGTCTCTGTCCGTCTGTCCGTCCAGCTGCCGATCTTGGTTTCAGGACCTCGACGGACGGACAGGACCAGGTCTTGAAATCGAGGTCCCTAGATGGAAGAGGAGGAGGACGACGACGACGACGACGAATGGGGGGGGGCGGGTGGCTGGAGTGGCGTAGCCACGGTTGCCCTCACTCGACAGGACCAGGTCTTGAAATCGAGGTCCCTAAAGTTACATGGTGTCTGTCCGTCTGTCTGTCCGTCCAGGTGCCGATCTTGGTTTCAGGACCTCGACGGACGGACAGGACCAGGTCTTGAAATCGAGGTCCCTAGATGGAAGAGGACGACGA
>Ga0116231_10001480_pt1 | contig 48064 bp, 33 predicted proteins | sample S1TSphgellanicum_2_FD_89695 | JGI IMG/M metagenome (GOLD analysis project Ga0116231, IMG submission 89695) | Host-associated microbial communities from peat moss isolated from Minnesota, USA - S1T2_Fd - Sphagnum magellanicum MG | ecosystem: Host-associated > Plants > Peat moss > Unclassified...
AGACCCCTCTGATGCACTCACTCAGACAGAGTGAACATGGGCAATCACATATCAAAGAAACAGCATAGCAACATCACTTGTCCAAATCCAAATGAGAAATTCATTACTGGAGCAAAACAATCTCGCCCGAACCTCTGTAGATCCGGCTCCTACATAGAATCTCAAGGACCAAAGCTCATAGTTCAGATTTCACAAAAATCCTCAACAACACAAGCTTCCTCTTTTCCAGTACGTTCCTCAGTAGTCTAACAACTACTCAGTCAACGATTGAGCTCCAAAAACAGACCACTCGAGCTGTCTATTTATACACTTTCCAAACTTCACCGGTCTACAGCACCGATCCTTACTTTCGACCTGACTCTCACCAGATTTAGGAGCTAGCCATCCCCTAGTTACTAACGCAGCGGAAGAAATCAACAACTAGCAATCTTCTAAGCTCCTCGGCATTCTCCAAAAATCTCCTACTTCTTCTCTGTTGATCTCTGCTTTTTTTTTTTTTAAGCAAACAGATCTCTTCATCGACTATACATTTTCTGAACTAACTAGCACGATCAGCCTCCGCCTCTTTGAATTTCCTGCTCCCGCACCGTCCTGCATTCCAATCGCCTCAAACCATAAATGCCAGCACCTCCTTTGCCATAATTTTGTGCCGTCTCCCTCAAGTGTGGTGAGCTTCCATGACCAAACTAGAGCAGCCGCCATGCATTGCTGCAGTAATGAGACGTAATGCGCAGCCAACCTAGTGACGGTGCAAAAATCAGGATCAGAATCAACATAGCTCCATTGTTCGGTCACCCCATGTTCGGTTACATATCCTACTTTCAAACCTCATTACTTTTTTATTTCTTATTCATTTTAAACGATTTAAAGTGCTATAGGAGCACCATCTGAAGTTCTACAAATCATATTTGAACTCTAATAACAATAGAGCAACATATAAGGAATGTTTTTGGTGTTTGGGAATCGGCTTTTGTAACATTTGGTGGTTTGTTTTTTTGAATTCTTGACCCCCTTACTTTGAAGGGCCAAAACTTTCTCAATTCTATTATGTTTTTTATGATTTTTAGTGCACTAGATGCACCAATAGGAGGGGTTCAAGTTTTGCTTAAACACCAAAAAAATGGAGCCCCCGGCCCCCCCCTTGGATTTAGCCTACTTTGAGCACTTAACTGTTATAGTTGCAACTCAATTTGCAACTAATGAACAACTAAAAGATTGAACCCATATGTTTTTTTTTCTGAATCCAATGTTACAAACTATATAAAAAAGGTTTATTCTTTTATGTTTTCACATTAAAATACATGTGTCATTTTGGGATGAGCATAAAATGTTTAACCTAAAGGCAAAACATAAAATATAAAATAAAATTTCATGGCTATTTTTTAGTGCATTTAATCTTATGTTTTCCTACCTACTTACTTACCTATGTAGGTAGGTAAATAGATCCTAGGTAAATATGTAAGTATGTAGGTTTAAAAACCTACCAACCTACCTACCTATGGTTATGTATGACCTACTTGGCTACTAAAATAATTTTTTATAAATTTATATTTTTTCCAAAATGTAATTAATATGTTGTGTGGCAATTTTTTATTGTGCCACATGTCACAATCTCGGACCATCATCAACAATCATAATGAATGATGGAGATCAATATTTTGAAAAAAAAAATCCAAAAATCTTCATAATGCCGCGTGTCAAATTTTAAGAAATGGATGACATTTAATGACATCAACATGACATCAACATGACATCATGGGTGTAGTTATAATGGAGCTACATAGTAGTTGAAAATTAATTGTTTTGACTAAGTTGTAATTGAGTTGTAATGAGTTGCACCATATATATGGTGAGTTGTAACTTTGCAATTCATGCAACTTGTCCGTTGGCACTCATGGTGCATAAATATGTGAGTTACAAGTGTCCTCTATAACTCAAAAATTAAGTTGCAAGGCTAGTTGTAAAACACCCCTTTTTCTAATAGTGAAAATATTTTAGCAATCATGAATATGTTCGCACCAAGAACACCAAATGACATACAAGTCTTCAATGGGATGGCCCAATTCTATCAATGTTTCATCAAGAACTTTGCCTTCATTAAGGCCCCCATCACAAAGCTCTTGTGCAAAACAAAGGTGTTTGAGTGGATTACCAAATGTTAAGAAACATGGGAGGCCATAAAGCAACGATATTTGGATGCACCGATTTTAGTTACACCCAGACAAGACATGGAATTTCACATCCACATAAATGCATTGAATTCGGCAATCAGGGCCATGCTAGTTCAAAATCCTATTGAAGAATGTGATCAACCAATTGCACACCCCTCCAAACTTTTAAACAATGCAAAGGAAAACTACACCACCATCGAAAGGGACGCACTCACCACAATTTATGTTTTGCATAAATTCAGACATTATCTATTAGGAAATAAGTTTGGTTTATACATGGACCACATGGCATTGTTGTACTTCATTTAAAAACCTTAACTATCAGGATAATTGCGATGTGGCTATTGTTATTTCTAAAATATTATTTTTCAATGGTGTACAAACTAGGGCGCTCTCATTCTATGGCATACGTTCTTTTGGGACCTTTTAATGCCACTAAAAATCTAGGGATACTTGAAAGAACTATTGACGCCTCATTGTTAATATTTCAACCATAATAACTACAGGAAGTGCATACCTACATCTCTACTAGAAATTTTCCAGAGGGATATTCCATAAAACAATGGAAGAACCTAGTGTTGAAGGTGTTGCCCTTTACCATCATCAACGGACAATTATACAAACAAGTGCAAGATCAAATCTTGCATCAATGTTTACTTGATGATGAGATTTTGGTAATCCTATGGGAGATGCACAAAGGAGTTGGTGGTGGACATTTTTCAATTGACATCATAATCCGAAATGTGGAGGATGCCAAGTACTGGTGGCCAACTTTGCACATGGATGCACAACAACACTGCCAATCTTGTAATGCTTGCTAGTGAACTAGAAATCTCCTACATAACCCAATGGTGAAGTTGATCACCATGCTCCCAATTGAACCATTCATGAAATGGGGTTTGGACTTCATTGGCCCCATTAAGCTTATTTGTTGCTCACATGGCAACAAGTACATTTTGGTTACTATTGATTATGCAACTAAATGGGTGGAGGCAAAGGTGTTAAGGACCAACATAGTTACAGCCAAAGTTCAATGCATTTTGACTAGGTTTGGTTGCCCTTTCACTTTGGTTAAGGTATCCATTTTATTAATATGCCATTGCGATCTTTACCATTCATTTTCTGTTTCGGCACACTAGTTCTACAACTTACTACCCTTAGGGAAACAATCAAACCGAATCTACCAATAAGGTTATTGGGCTACTGTTCATTAAGTTAGTCAACAAAATTTGTACAAATTGGGATGAACATCTTCATACCATTCTATTTGCTTACATGATAACTTTCAAGGTGTGCATAGCTCATACCCCTTTTCAATTGGTGTATGGATTACATGTGTTGATGCTTATTAAATATCTGTTATTTATGACCAATTTTGCAACGTCTTAGGATTTCGCCATGACATGGGTACTTAGTACCCAATTGTTTGAGTTAAAAAAGTTGGAGGAATCCCAAACATTTGCAACAAAAACCACAAGCCAACAACAACGGAATCATGCACTATGGGCACAAAATCACTACTGAACCAAGTCCTTCTCCCTTGGTGACCATGTGCTTTAATTTCCAAAAGCACGTAAGGAACACACAAGCAAGTTCAAACAACATTGGTTTGGACCATACAAGATTCAGTATTGTTTACCTAACAATACATCATTTTGGTGACTATTGACAAATTTGATCCCAACCCCATTTTAGTCAACATCAACAAATTGAAGCCCTATTGATTCCAGGACACAATTACTTCTAAAGGACTTGAATCAATAATCAAAAAGGGGAGGGATACAACCAGCACCAAAATAGGGCTCAACATTGCAACCTTGGAAATGCACAAGGTACAAGCAAAAAAGTTTCATTTTGGTGGATAGAACCAAAATCCAAGAGTCAGGACTTGGAATCGAAGTCAAAGATCCAATAGTTGGAACCAAAATCCAAGATTCACTAGTTGGAACTGAAATCCAAGACTCACCAGCTAGAACTGAAAACTAGGAAGAAGTAGATGGAACCAAAATCCATCACATAAGGACCGAAACAAAAAATTTGTTGCCAATCGAGAATTTGTGTCCCATAACCAAAATCTGAGATTCCGAGTGAACAACCAAAATTTCTAACTCAAGGCCATTACACAAGTCAACTGAAATTATTGGGTTAGGAATTATTAGTCAAATTTCGAATTTGTTATATCCAAAAGATAATTCCTACAGTGCAAAATCAATCATCAATTTTGTCAATGTAAAATCAATGGATGAAAATAAAACACGCCTTCTTGCATCCATTGGCACAATCTATCTGGTAAAGGAGTTTTTTGTAGTTGATAGTTTGATTGAATGTAGATGTGATCAAATCTGTTGTGCAGGGAATTTTGGTAATCATTACCAAAAATGTTGTCGTGAAAATGTTGTGTCTACCTCAAGCCAGAATCATGAAGCCACCTATGATGCAATCTATAAAAATGGTGTACCTTTGCATTCAAATGTCACCACTTAATGTAGTTGTGTAAAAGGAAGGTTGGAGAGTTTCCCAATTGAAGGGGAAGTATGCCACTCGACTTTCGATCTTGATTCAAGCTATTTGGTTGAAGGGGAGTTGTGGAACGTATGTCAACAAAAAGCTCATGCTTTTGGTGGCCCTTGCCAAACTTAAAATTTTGATAAATTGGGCTTAAATTGTCTTTAACAACTTGCATTCTAGGTTGTGGGATTTGTCCACAACAATCAAACTAAAAAAAAAAAACCTTGGGAAGGAGGAAAATTTTGGTGTAGCCCAAGTTGTCGATATCATCTTTCAAAACTGGTTTTTGGTTGACCCCACTTTTTAGATATCGAAATTTGAAAACGAAGATGAAGAGGAGGATAACTTTTTAATAGAACTCAATATTGATGTGAAGAGGAAGGGGCCGGAAACGTCTTCTTAGGCCAAGCCTATCGACCTTGATAGTCCTCCCCAAACTCAACTAAAAGTTAATTAATTGAACCAACAATCATTTTCTAATTTTGCACAAAAAAAAGACATATTGCTAGTATTGGGCAGTTTATACATGGGATGTTTACAACAACGACCTCTAGTCCCCTCACTAGGGAAAAAGACACTTGTTGAATGATCTCCATCTTGAAAGTCTAGTCGGATGAAGTAGGATAGGACCAATAGTCCAAATCCGAACGCACCATTAGAAACTTCACCTCTAAGGCTTGCCCTCACATTTTCTGATACGATACCTTCACACACCTAGTCTTTGTCCCAAAGGTTGCATGATAGGTTACAAGGTGAGGGTATTCCCATTGATCATATAATAGAAATGGACATTACCCCGAACTTCAATTTTGGTGGGACCTAAGCAAGGTCCCCCCCCCTCTAAGGCTTGCCCTCACATTTTCCGATACCATACCTTCACACACCTAGTATTTATCCCAAAGGTTGCATGCTAGGTTACAAGGTGAAGGTATTCCCATTGATCATATACTAGAAATGGACACTCCCCAAACTTTAATTTTGGTGGGACCTAAGCAAGGTCCCCACCCCCTCTAAGGTTTGCCCTCACATTTTCCGATACCATACCTTCACACACCTAGTTTTTATCCCAAAGGTTGCATGTTAGGTTACAAGGTGAAGGTATTCCCATTGATCATATACTAGAAATGGACACTCCCCCAAACTTCAATTTTGGTGGGACCTAAGCAAGGTCCCCCCCCCAACGAGATGTAGAAGCATCATTTTCAGTACACCTCTTTCACACCCTTGGTTTGGTGGGGACAAGACCTCCACCAAAAAAGGAATCTTTTCCCTAGTAGTCTTCTCTGCAAGGTTTGGAGGACCACTTATGTGTTTCTAGTACAAATGTGCAAACGATACACATGTTGAGGCATACTTTTGAAACAACTAATACCAAATAAGAGGTTACGCTTGAAGGTGCTATCAACACAAAGGTTGAGGTCTTATGTTTGAAGAACAAATTACACCAAGCACAAACAGAAGCTCGGCAATATGCTTTGATGATCTAGGCACTGGAATCTATCAAATCCAACTTTGTGGATATGCAAACTTGGTTGGATAAGATTCTTGTTGAAAACAAGGAATATTAAATTCAACTTCCTACCCTCCAAAATAAGTTGTCCATTGTTCAAGTTGATCTATATAATTTACAGGTCAAAAGGCATGAGTTGGAGGTTGAGCACCAAAAAGTGGAAATGAACCAAAAATCATTGGAGCTAGCTACTACCATGGATGCGTGCGAGCTTTGAATTACAACAAAATAAGCCAAGCGTCTTGAGAAAGAGAATGCAGACTTAAATGTGAAGCTACACTCCCAAGTTGACAATTTGAGGGAGTTTATCGAAACCATTGAGTGCTTACAACTAAGTATCCAAGAGCTATTGTGCCATGCTCCCATCACTAAAAAACAATTGGAGGACCTATAACAACAAATTTGATAGTTTACCCAAAAGGCCAAGGAGGCAAATTACACCTTTCACCGATGGCTAAGTTGGAAGGGATTAGAATTGAAAATGCGTTCATGAAGGCAAAGCTCATCATCTATTAGTAAAACATTAGGAAGAATCAGGCTAAATAATGGGAATTTTACAAGGCACGGATAACCGAAATTCTAAATGAGGCCTTTTTAATTATCGAAAAGATGAGGACTTGTACAAACTTCAATTAGCTGATTATGCCCAAGCCTTCATCAACTTTTGTCTTACCTTCGTTTGTTGCCCCCTCTCCAGCCAATATGCCATCAATAACTAGATTTAGGACAATCAATATGGGAGGAGTAGATGAAGGAACCAAAACCACGATGGAAATGGTTTCCATTGTTATAGAAGTGGTAGCCAAAAGTACTTAGGTTGCTCTTGACACTATTGAGGTTGCCATCAAAACTATGCATCCTTCAACCATGTTTACCATTGTAGAAACAAAATATTTAAAACCTTTAGCAGGGGGATGAAACCAAAATGACTCCTATGGTAAAGTAGATATTTTTTGGTAGAATTATAGAATAGGATTATTTGATCCTAAAGACGTGATCCAAAATTAAAGGGAGGATAATGTTAAGGCTAGGAAGTTTTTTAGGTCAATTTTGAAGAGTTGTAGTTTTTGAACAAAAAATCAGTCTTTACTGACTTTATGTTACCACCAATTTTATCTTATTACTGATTTTACATTAAAATTGATTTTACAACACAAGCAAAATCTATACATAATTGATTTTGAAAAGTTGTTTATTAATAAAACCAAAAGAATAGATGTCACCTTTGACTTTAGTTCCATATTCTAAATGTAGGATAATGTTGGGTAACTTGGAGTTTAGGAAGATTTTAAGGGATTTTCATTTTTTTAGGACTCCCATTGTTTTCTTATGAGCTTGAAATCTTATCTTGGGGAAGCTTGAAAGGTCTTTTTCCTAATCTTTGTTTTGATGCAATTATAATGTAATTTTTTGCATTTTGAAGCCTTTCAAATGAAGTGTGTTTTGTTTTTGTTCAAGTTTTTGCTTTGCAAAATGTGTTGAAGTTGTATTTCCTACTTGTTGTTTGATTATCAACTTTAGAAATGTTGCAACATTGTTTCTTGTTATTTACTTGTTTTTCTTAAGAAAAAGTGGTAGGTTATTTGCCTAATTGTTTTCCCCATGCTTTAAAGTGACTATTTGTCACTAAACACTAGTAGACTTGAAGTGTTCAAGTCTATACCAATTCTCAATCAAGTACCCAAAAACACTTGGGAATTCACTAGGTGGGCTTAATAATCACCTTGTTGTGTTTTTGGAGCTTATAAACCCAAGTTGACGTGTTCATCACTTTCATTTAAAATTTTCCTTTTCTTTTTCTTTGTTGTGTTTTTAAGAGTTGTAAAACTTGTTTGTCCTTGAGTTTGTCATTTTTTTCTAAATTTTCTTCCTTCATCCTCATGTTATGTTTTTCACAAGCTCCAAAACCTGGAGGAGCTAGGTTTGTCCCCTTCCTTGTCACCTTCTTATGACCAAACTAAGGTTGTCATTGTGTTATGTTTTCACAAACTATAAAACCCAAAGGAGCCAAGTTTGATGTCCTTGGGTTTGTCGTTAAGTCTCATCAAACTTTTTGATTTCATTATCATGTTTTGTTTTCATGACATACAAAACTTAAAGGAATTGAGGTCAATGTCTTCAAGTTTGTCACCAAGTTTCACCAAATTTTGTTATCTCATTGTTATGTTGTGTGTTCATAAGTTGTAAAACCTAGAGGAATTGGGTTGAATGTCCTCAAATTCATTACTAAATTATTTTTCACCAAATTTGTGTTATTTCATTGTCACTTTGTGTTTCCACGAGCAACAAACCCAAAGGAGGTGGGTTCATCCTTGAGTTCATCACCCCTTCACCAATTCCCAAGAGAACTAAAATTTGGAACACCAAGTTCATTCCCTTCCTCATCACTTTCTTCTAGGTTTTTGTTTGGTCATTCTCATGTTATGTTTTCAAAAGATTATTTCTTTGATTTTGTCATTACATCAATATGTGTTCAAGTTCACTCTATATTTCACTAGTGAGTAAATTTGGACAAATGAAAATGGTCAACCTTTTCATGAACAAGAATTAGTGTTATTTATAAGTGAATTCATTAATAGTTAATTCACGAATAACTAAAAAAAATTAATTATTAATTCACTATATGAACTTCCTCATTCATAATTAAGTTGTGCTAAGCACTTAACCATTTGGAATAGGAACTTAAACTAACCTTTAAGCTAGGCATCTAATAACCTAGGCTAAGTTAAACACCTACTAACCTAGCCTAGGATAAACACTTAAAAACCTAGTTTAACCTAAGGAACTTAGTTCACCAACTTAAGGTGCAAGCGTGAAAGTTTGAACCTTTCACTTCCATGTTTAAAAAATAAGTCTTTACCATTGGATCACTACTTAAATAAGGAAAATGATTTGTCATCACATATTATTAAGACATTATTTTTTAACCTATATAGGTGTACTTACCATAGGCTAAGTTCCAATGTTAATCATAGGATATTTTTAAATTAATGCATGTGACTATAGGTCCATTCTTAGGCTAGGTTCCTATGTTAATCATAGGTTATTTTTAAATTAATGTATGTGATTATAGGTTATTCTTAGGCTAATGTAAGCTACCTTAAGCTATTCTTGATTATTTTAAATTATTTATCTTATGATATTTAGGTTATTTAATCTTATTTTATTTTCAACGATTCCACCTTTAGCTATTATAAGTTATTTCATCCTAGGTTATTCTAAATTATTTTTAATTATTATAAATTAATGCACTTTAGGTTATTTTAGGCTTTTTCTTGGCTCTTCTAAGTTACTCCACCCTATGTTATAATAAGTTATTTTGCTTTAAGCTATTATCAACTATTTAAAGTTATTTGACCATAATTTATTATTGATTATTTTAAGCTATTCCACCTTATGTTATTCTAAGTTATTTTGTTTCAAATTATTCTCAACTATTTTAGGTTATGATCGGTTATTTTAATAAATTCCACCTTAGATTATTTTTTAATATTTGAAGTATAAGTTATTTTAGGTTATGTAACCATAGGTTGTTATAAGTTATAACTTTAAAATATTGTAGGGTATAATATATAATAGTTCACGGTAGAATGACCTAAGGTGAAATAATTTAAAGTAATAAAAAATAAAATAGAATAATCAATGGTGAAATAACTTAAAATAAACAAGAAACACCTTAAGTATGTAACCTAAAATAACCTAGGGTAAATTAGTTAGAATAGCTTAAATTACAATAGTTTATGGTATTAAAATCAATAACATAAAAAGAACACATATTTACTATAATGAACTACTTCAATTAGTATTGAATTATGTCAATTAATAATGAAACATGATGAGTACATAATGACCTTATATTGATTTAACTTTAAGTGAAGTGAAATGTCATAACCCTAGCCTTGGGCTCGTAACCAAAGCAAGGGCTTGCAAAGGTGCGGGCCAAATGTGAAGCCCGAGAGTCACATTTCATGCTTTCGGGAGTGTAGGAGGAGGGAATGAACCCTCACACTCCCAAGTGAGTTCTCGCTTTGGGAGTTGGAGTCCCAATGGACTCTCGAATTTTTAGAGGGGGATTGCAAGGGTCAAAATTCATTTGTTTGAAGAGTTCCTTATATCATTGAAAAGCTCTTAAGACATAGATGTCTAAAATGGGCTTGCATGACCCATTTGGGTACTTAAAACATAAGTTATGGCTAGAAGAAGGGCCAGGAGTCAAATTGCCAATTTGACTCCCGATTACTAAAATTTAGGAATCGCCCTGATTTACTTGCGTGTAGGTGGCTTGTCACATACTATTGCAAAGCTCTCAACAAGGGCTACAACTTTGCTTTAGACTTCATCTCAATCAAAGGTTTGCACAAGAAGTTATGAGCCCCCAAAGTTGCAAGAGTCCCAATTTCGGGACAAAATGACATTTGGGTGTAGGCCCCATGGCTAGGCACATATAATACTATAAGGGGGAAGGTGGTGGCTTCCCCCAAGTCCGGGCCGTGGTGAGTTTTGTGAGTTTGTGTTTGTTCGTGATTCGTCTGTGTAGTAAAAATGTTCCAACTATGCATTAACCAAGTAGTTGTTTGGTTTGTGCATTCCATGTGAATAATTGACTCGCTTGTCATTTGTCCTAGTCCCCATCCTGGAACTCCAACATGCCCTTCTACCCCCGAAGTGTTGCAAACCAAGGAATGTACCTCAATTCCTCATCCTTTCATTGTTTTCACATTTGGATTCGCAGTTGAATCTATCAAGGAGTTTGGGGGTGTGTCATGAAATGATTAGAATGGAATGAATTTAGTTCATTTTTAAGGTCCCAAAGTAATTTAAATTAGTAAACTACACTACAACTTTTGGCCTAATGTGTGTTTAGTTTGTCCTATCATTGTTTGCCTTGTGAAGTTTCCTTCCTTGGTTATGTGTTGGGTTCATCCCCTTTTCATCATTTCCTTCATGGGTTCCTATCTTCCTTCATGGGTCATGTGTTTTTTAAAGCTATAAAAATGGATTATCCTGAGTTCATTCTCTTCCTTGTTACTTCCAAGTTCTTATGATCTATCCTTGTTACCTTCCTTCTTCCAACCCATCCTCATTTTTTTCTTGTGTGATTTCCATCTTCATGATCTTGTTGTTATCATCGTCTTCCTATTGTGTTTGTTTCCTTTTGTTGTGTTTATCATCGTGTTATTGTGCATCGTTGTCCTATTATGTCCATCCCCTTCCTTGCACCTCCATGTCATGTTATGTGTACAAGTGGTTTCTAATTTGGTTTGTTGTGACAAAAAGCTAGAACATCTCCCTTTGCCTACATTTAGCCCTTGTTTGAACCTTAGCCTCTCTTTGACTTTTTGAATAAAAACCAAGGTTCACACCTTTGTATAATAGAAGATGGGCTCATAGACTTCTTGCAAAGTTCTAATGAAACTTATCATTTACCTTTCATATTAGTGTTGCATATATACCAAGTTAAATTGAAACTTGTTTTTATACAATTTTTTTAAACCTTTGAGTTGTTTCCTTAGATGTGGTAAAGGAATCAACGTGTTTAGTTTTTTTGTCCTCCTTCTCAAACCTCCATAACTCTTTGATTTCTTTAACAACATGTTTTTCCACAAATTTTTGCATGCTCATTAGATGTTACCACATGTGATTGGCTATAATCTACTAATGGTTTTTTACCCTTCGTTTTCCTTGTAGGCAAATGTGCTAAGGATAAAAGATTACAAAAGATGGAACATCCTAAATTGCATCCAAAGTAATTTAGCAACATTGAACATCACTTGTGGCGCCATCTATATGTTATTAGATCATGAACTTCTATTGGTGTTTCTTGTTTGACAATAACACTTTTGGGCATTTCCACATAATACCTTAAGATTGGTTAATCATGGACATCAACATCAACCCCTATTCCAATATTTTCAACTATAACTATTATGTTTAACAGTTGTGTGATAACCCCATATTCCCCCAATTGTTCAATGTCATTCGTTGCTCAATCAAAATGATCAATCTCTTCATCTAATATGTAAATAACTATTGTTGCTATATATACCTCACTTGGTTTAGTCTTTTCATCCATACCTTTGGGATTGAATGGTTAGATTCTTATAGCCATAAACCCATTCTTGATTCTTTTTTCGACAAAGATTGGTCCTTTGCCTTGTTTACCTAGCCAACGAGTGTGTTTCTAACCATTGCATTGTCTTTAATTTTTTGAAAATTGTTTTGAAAGGTTTAAAACAATTACCATCTAGTGGTTGTAAAGCATGGGATGTGTGAAATGATGATATGACCATGTTTAACCCAAATTGTTATGTTCATTATATTGATTCTATCATAATATGAGAACCATGCTTATTTAGAATTAATAAATGTTGATTAAAATGGAAAATACCACCTAAAACTAACCTTTTGAAGAATGATAAAAATTCTTTGAATAAAAAAATTATCATCCTTGCTTTATTTTGCATCATCATGCATGTTCTTGTTTATTAATGCTTAATGTAATCATCTTTAATCCTTTTGCCCCTAATTATGTAGAACCTTGGTAAGTAATCATCTTCTACATTAACAACACAATGTATAATTAGCCATTCCCTTGATATAGGGATCATGTTGTAAATTTGTTCATCTTTATTAAAAATCTTGCCCTTGATTGCCTCTTTGCTTGAATCCTTGATTCATCTAAATTCCATATGTGATTTTTCAGTATACTTTTGTTAAATGTATAAAATTTTCAAGTTTTGTTGGAATGAATTGCATGATTAGCTTGTTAAACATTATGCCTTACAAACCTCCAATCCTTTTTCAAGTTTCAAATATTTAACTTTTGATGTTGCTACTTGAAATAATAATACCACCAACCATTTCTTCAAATTTTGTCTTTGAAGGGGGTTGTTATAGTCTAAATAATTTCTACCACCTTCATTTTGAGCTACTATAATAAGATATAATGGAAAGTTCACATTCTTGCACACCTAACATCCAAGCCACCACTGTTGCATCTTTTTCATATGTGAATATTCCTTGTGGCCCTTTTTTCCTTGTCATGGCTTTTCCATCTAAATGATATGAAAAAGAGGTTAGAAATATGTGCCAATGTTTGTTTATGTTCTCAAAGTAATTTGCCTTCTTTCCATTACATTTGTTGTTTGTTCCAATGAATTAATTGTCCATGGCCTTCATTGTGGTGGGTCATCATTTTTGTTTTTTTGTTGTTGTTTATTTTTCTTTTGTTGTTAGTGTAGGTTGGATATTTTTTCTATTGCTAGCTAGTCGAACATTCCATTTCAACACCTATAAGGTAATGATGTATCATGGATGTAATTTCCAACAAGTTGGTGGAATATTTTTTAGACCTACAAAGAGACATGCATTTCAATCACTTATACACATTTTAAGATTGCATAAAGTGTGTTAAGTTTAGATAATTTAAAAGTGCACGATTTTATAAAACTAACTTAGAAGAGATAAGTTCATATAAATTCGATGTGTAGGCCATAGATGTGAAGGTCATGCTATGACAAGTTGTAACTTGTTGAAATCTATGAGATTTGGAACTATTGGATTTCTTTGCTACTCTAAGGACTACAAATTGTTGGATCTAGTGATCATAATATAAAAACTTGTTATAATTGTCCTTGAATACTTGATTTACATAAGATGTTCCTCTTTTTTCAAATTTTGCCTATATTTTGTGATCTTGTAAACTTGCTTGTATTTGTTCATCTTTTGAACTAAATTCTATTTTCACATATCCTTTTTTCTCTTTCGATTTTAGATCTACTTGGGTTTCATCTACTCTAGATCTCAACCTCTTTAAAGTAGGAATTAGAAACTCTTGAAAACATTGACTTGGTATTGTTGTATAGACTTTGCTAGTGATGACATACTTGAAATAATGTTGCCACATTTAAGAAGTTTAAATGTTTAATCAATTGTATTGTGTTATGTTGGATTACTTGTGCTTGACAAACCCCATGTTCTTGATAGGAATGCAATGTAGATAGAGTTTTGAAATTTGCATGTTCTTTTAAGGTAGTCATGAATGTGGTTTATTTAGGATTCAAAGTTTGAGAACTCCAAGTTTGAGCCTCTCAACTCTAAATCTCTTATCCTTGATTACATCACCCCCATTATAAAACCAATGAGTGATCAATTGACATAGTTTTTTCCACATCATTAAACAATTTTTTTGTCCAAGGGTGGCCTAGTGGGTGTTTTGATGCACACTCTTCTCCCTATCACCAAAAAAATCTTTATTTGTAGTAAGGACCCAATGGGTGACCAAGTTGCATAGTTTTCTTTCCATCATCAAACATTTCCTTATTCCAAGTGGGGCCCAATGGGTGCATAAAATGATAATTTTCTCCCATAATTGAATAAAAAAATGTTCTGTGCGTGGGCAATAAAAAAAATCTAAACACTTTTTCTTACATCATTTGTTTGATCATGCGGCACACATTGAACATTGATCAAATTATTCATCAATCCATAATGAGGTTTTAGGTTGTTTTCTTGCCTCCTTCAATTACTAGTTGTTGTTCGATGATGAACATGACTCTACAAAAGCTGGGCTCAAAGTTTGAATTGTTCAAGTTTAATTCTTCGTAAACTTTTTAAATTTTAATTTGAATTGATTCATGAGTGGTTCCTAGACAACTAGCCTTGAGGTTGCATTATGTGATGGATTAGATTATCATAAAATTTGTATTAAGTTAATCATACTTGTGGGTAAAACAATAGATTGTTCTTTTCATATATTGGTGAACATTTTTCATCATGAAATGGTTACCTACACAATGCACGCATTGAAATGAGTTTTGTTGCGAATGCAACTTTTGTTACTATAAGGGGTTTCATGGCTACTTGGTCTTTGTTTTTATTCCCCCACTGTCAAGGCAAAAGGGAACTTGCATGTGAATGTTTTTGTAATTATAATCATCTTCAACGATTAGGCATTGAAAACAACTCATTGTGATAGATAGATTCACTGGAATAAATCTTCAAAAATGCAACCAATGCATTTGCAATTAGCTCTAATTGTCTTTGCAACTATTTTGCACCTTTGACCATTCTTGCAATTATGTTACAACTACATTTGTAACTAATGCTTTCTTCATCCTACACATTAGAACTTTTTTCATTTGTGATCATGCCCATATGTCATGTTAATTACAAATGGAACCAAACTCAGTTGCATCACTAGGGTGTCAAGATAGCCCTTAGTGGTATACATAGCTATATTAAGAAACTTTTGAAAAGTATGTGTACTTTTGCTAAGTTCTATTAGGGGTATAGTGGGAGTATGTTTCCATTGGTGTATTTATAAAGTTGTATTTAGCTTGTATTTAAGCAAATTAACTACCTACCTACCTATATATGTTTTTTTACCTACCTAAACTAACTTATCAACCTATCTACTTACATGTTTACCTACCTATTGAAATTAAATTACCTACTCATTAATTAGTTACAATTATTTATAATTAATTGATAATTAATAGTTCATATTTATTATTTATAATTAATATTTTGATATGATTCAATATATTAGTTATTTTTTTATTTACTTATGAACTATTCATCATTATTTTATAACTAACTCTTTAGTTAATTGTTGGTTAGTTAATAAATTTTAATTATTTAATATTCTAATTATTAGTATTTAAAGTAAATAAATAAATAATTATTTATTTATTATTAATTACTTCGTATTTTAGTTACTTATCTTATTATTGAAAAACCATTCACAAAATCTTATAACTAATGAGATAGTTAATTAATTTATATTTATATAACGATAATTAGTCTATTGAGATTTGTATTATTTATCAAAATTTTATTTAATAATTCATAATTAATAAATTGGTTAATTAATTAGTATTTACTTAGAAATTTAATCTTTCATTTTTTAATTTGTTAATTATTAATTATTAATGTATAACTATTATTTTAGTTGGTTATTATTTAAATATTAAATATTAAATATTTATTTATTTATTTAAAATTATTAATGAAAATTTATAACTAATTAGTTGGTATTTTAATAATTAATAATTAGATTTTAATTATTGATTATTTAGTATTTTAGTTTTATTTATTTATTTTAAATTATAAATTATTAAAAATAAATTATAAATAATAATTTGGTTAATTAACTATTAGTTAAGTCATTTATGTTTCATATATAAATTATGAATTAATTTTTATAATTAAATGAATTCATTAATTGATTATTATATAAGTATTAGTTAATAATTATTTGTATTATTAAATACTTAGTTAATTACTTATTTACTTAGTTGTATAATTTGCAAAATTAAAAATGAAAACAATAGATATGAAACAAACTTTTTAGTTGTAATTTCAATTTTTATCCCATATGTTTTGTCATGCACTTCCATTTTGAGAATTATATAACAAAGAGGCTTTGTCCTACATTTTCATATAAAAAACACATGTCAATTGGGATGAGTCAATCAAATAAACTAAACTTTTAAAAAAGTTTAACCCTAAAGGCTAAACCTAAAAAATATTAAAATATTTACCTACCTACTTAGTCCCACCTAGACACCTAAATATTGATTTTAATTTATTTTGATCAAAATTCAAAAATGCCACATGACATATTGGTATTATGGCATGTGTCACAATCTAAAACCATAAAAATATTTGATGAGGATACACCATTTATTTTTAAAACAAATTTTTTCAAACTTTTTTCATTTGTCACATGTTATTATGTAAGTTGCTGATTTTAATGGTAATATATAGATGACATACAATAATATACAAATGATGAAGTATTTTGTTGGCCTTTGATTTCATCCACACTTACAATTAATGTTTTATGTAACTTGTTTAATGCAATTAAGTAATTTTTAATAACAAATATCTTTTACAACTAAAATATAATTACAAATGATAGTTTTTTTTTCCTAGTTTTCTGCTAGTGATTGAGGAGTTCAAGTCCATGTTCTTGAAATAATTTGAAGAATTAGGATTATGATTCACATGTAAAAAGGTTTAAAGTTTAATTTGTTGTTTAATACAAGAATCTAATGTGAAACAAATTTCAAAATCATTGGCCACAACATTTAGGCCGCCAAATCACATAAAACACACATACAAATATGAACCCAAAATCAAACTCAAGCTGCATTTGCACCCCAATGTGGATGGTCCACAACTTGCAATGCACTTTCCCACATAACTATCGACTAGAGTGTCCTAAAAATAAAATGTAACAAAGTTACTTCAAAAAGAATCTTTGTGCCCACAAACAATACAATAAACTTCCCCCAAATCACTAATACAATCTACTAAATAAAAATAGATGTGGTTCAAATTTTGGTTGCCAAACCAACATATTTTAAGAGGCTGTGTATGATTCAAATTTGTAAGGATACAAGTGGTGGGTGTTGGATGGCAAGGAGTTTGGCCCTTGACATAGGTGGGCTAAAGTGGGGGTGATTGCCTGTGGTGGCAAACATCACAAGAATTTTAACACATTCGTCCTCAAGTAAATCACCATCTAGTGTTCATTAGAAAAGAGTGGACTGAAAGATTTCTCCCTTAAAAAAATATTTGGGGACACTTCTGGGTAACCTGAAACCAACCATACCCCTCTGAACTTCAAGCCCTAAGTACTTTATGGAGTGTCAATGATTTCTCATTCCCTTTTTCATTAAAAGTCCAAGGACAAGAAAGTTGGTCTCTAAGAGATACTATAGTACCTTTACCATTATGGTAGTAATTAATTAATTTTTAATAAATGCTGTTTTTTTTTTCAAAATTTTGTAATGTCAAAAGTTCTAAGAAAATGTTTAACATTATTATTGAATGCCTACCCTAAAGCTTGGTGGTATGATGCACCTAAGGACTGCGAAGTTGCTTGACATTTTTTCTCCCACCTCAATTGTAATAACTTCACAAAAAATTTATTTTTATTTCCATTTTAAAAAAAATTGTTTAAGAATATGTCAGAATGTTAAATATGGGGATAGGTGAAAGGTCGTTTCACGTCACACATGTTTTTGGGTTGAACTCTGTATAGCTTGTTAGGCACCAAGAGGGTTGATTTTTCAGATAGGTGCTAAGTCCTTGTCTAGAATATACAGTTGTAAAGTTTTTGGTTCAGTTGAGAACAAATGTTTTGAATAGGACATACAGCATAAGAAGCATTTGATTAAGGAGGAACTTTGGGAAATTCTAGAGAGGATGGGGATGTAAGGTAGATCAGTCGGTGACTGAACATTTAAGCGGGGTAGGCCGGATAGAAGGGAAGGGCTCTGTTGTTCCTAGTGTCCAAACAAAACTTCAACCGCTCATTTTGGCGCATTTGACAGACTAACAATTGTCAAAAACAGATTAGAAAGAGAAAGTTACAATTCCCCCAAAATATAGATGGTCAAGAACTTTAAAAAAAACAAACCACCAAACACAACAAATGTTGACTCTTGAACACCCAAAAAATTCTTTGTATGTTGCTCTATTGCTATTAGAGTTTGAAGATGATTTGTAAAACTTCAGATGACCTTCCTATAGCACTTTAAATCGTTAAAATGAATACTAAATAAAAAAGTGATGAGGTTTGAAAGTAGGAGGGGTCCAAAGAGAAGAAAAAAGAAAAAAGTTTTGAAAATTGGAAAGCTCATTTTTCTTCTTGTTATTTTTTCATTACTCCTTTTCCTTTGCACTTCAAAGATGATTTCTAAAGCTTGATGTAGTGCTCCCATAACATTTTAAATCAGTCAAAATGCAACACATATGATGAAGATATAAATAAATGTTCGATTATAGGCAGGCGATCGATGATGGGTTGGTCTGCCATATATGCACTCAACTTACACTTAAAGAAAGAAGGGAGTTTTGAAGAACAAAAGTTGCTCAAAGTCTAAACCCTTTGTTTTGAAAAATTTGGATGAACATGAAGAAGGATATTTAAATCTTTAAACTTCAAAGCAAATAAAACGGAGCTCAGGAACATTGATGCAACAATAGCTTACTCCTAGCACACACTTGGGGTCAAAATGAACAGTGAACTAACAGCCATCAGTACATCATGTGGGATGGACGGATGGTGGACAAGAAACGCTTTCCCATAAAGCAAAGTGTCAGTTGCCAGCATGATACTTAACCCTGAAGGCTTGCACTAAACCCTAAACCCACAGGTTAGGAATATTTCAAATATTTTAAGAATATTTCATAGGAAATGAACCCTCCACTTCTCTGGCCCCAAACCAACTTTTTAACCATGTAACCATCATTTTAATTTCACAAATGATGTCATCACATTAATATAAACATACATGTATACATCAAATATGATGCAAATATTATATTATAATTACATAATGAGATCAATTTCATATATTTATTCACTTAATTCCATAATTGATTAATGTAATTAAACATTTTTTCATAATTACATTCAAAATTAAATGGATTTTGGTTGGCTTTAATTTTTAATTTTGATATTAGATTATCTTTAGTTATTTATTTTCAAAAGTTAAAAACTTAATTATTTGGGATATTTATTCAAATACAATGCCTTTAATCAAATCAAAACGTTTTGTTTTTTTGTAATGGCATTAATGTCAAAGGTTTATATTTTCACGTTATTACATATAGTTTTGTCATATTTTTAGTTTCAAAATGTTAAAAAAATAAATATTTTGAAGTATTTATTTTTAAATTTTTCACATAATGCACAATGCCAAAACTTGTCTTTCATGACTTGAACATTTACAATTAATGTTCTAATCTAGTCATGTAGTCATATGTCTTTAATCATATACTTTTATTTAAATTTGCAACTACATTGCAATTGCATTATAATTACATGATTACATAAAAACTATTTTGTAACTACATTGTGATTACATGACTAGCCTACATACATTAATAACCTACCTATGTTAGTAATTTAATTATGTGCTATCTACCTATTATTTACTATTAGATACCTACCTACTACCTATTACTAAATACCTACCTACCTATTAGATAGGTAGTACATATGTACCTACTACAAAGCACCTACCTACCTACTTACCTACTTACTAGGTAGGTAGTACATATGTACCTACTACTAAACATTTATTTATTTACCTACCTACTAAATAGGTAGTACATACATACCTGCCTACTATTACCTCTAGGTATTACTTACTTATTACCTACCAAGCTAGGTACTTACTAAGCTACTAGGTAGGTTTTAAGTTATTAAGTAAGTACATTGGTATTTAACTAAGGTAGCTAAACTAGGCTACTTATAAAGTAGGTTTAAAAAAAATGTTTATAAAAATATGGTGACAAATTTTGTCATGTAAAAATCATGTGGTGCAATGGTTAAATGGGGGTTAAGGACTTTTTCCTCTAATGTGGAGGTGAGGGGTTCAAGTCCTCACACTTGTAATTTAGTGAACTAGCTTAACTAACTTAATTTGTTAGTTAAATTAACCTACATTCTTAAGTAGGTTAGGGCCTACATTTCTAACATGTTGGGGTTTTAGCTTTCATACCATGTGACAACTTAATCATGTGTCTACATGGCATGGGTGGAGGACATATTTATTTCAAATTTAATGAATTATATCCAATGGCCATAATTTATGGATCTCATCAAGCACTGATGACCTCCATGACTTTATAATCGCAAAAGTCATAGTCATATATTGTTTTGTGACTAAACCATAATAGTGATTGGGTGTTCTAAAAAACATGTCCTATTCAATTATATAGTTGTGCAATCATGGATGACTTCCATGACTAATAGCCTAATCATAAATCAAGTCGCAAAAGACAACTTTTGGCATAATGATGTTTTGATTTGTAATTTCATGAAATTATGTTTTAATATTATGTTGAATTTCATAATTGTTAAAATTGGGTCATCATGACAGGTCCTAAATGATCTTAAAAACAATTGTTTTAAATGTGATTGCACTTGGAGTTTCTAGTCTTTTTTGCACATTTATTAAAAATAGACTTTCAATGTTTTATTATAAATTTTCATTTAAGTGGATCAAATGGGGTCAATATGATAATTCTCAAATTGTCATTGTCATGTGGTCCCAATGACAATCATAAGGAATAATAAGTAGGGGATGATGATTATGCATGCACAACTAAAATGGCACCCATGACTACATGATCAGAAGTGGGGCATACTTGCAAAATGTTTTAGTCCCATATGTTGGATTTTGGCATAATGTTAATTTTTTTTCATATTACCCATATTATTTTCTTATGGCTAAAACATTCTTAAATTTTCGGCATTTCACTTCATGCAAATCCTTTCATTTGGAAAAATTGCCCTATGATTCACATCTGAATTTCAAGTGATTTTTTTTTCATTGATATCATATATGGTTTTCATTACTTGGACATTATTTGAATATGAACCTGCAAATATAATCAAATGTAATTCTTTGATTCTATTATTCCCCAAATATTAATTCAAGTTCACATAATTATTCAATAGATAATTTCACAACATTGATCAAATCCAAGTTGAATATGTAAAATTTATAAACATTTACACCCTTATTGATGCTCTTTAGGTTTTTCAACCGATATCAAAGATAAAATAGTAAGTTGATTCTTGATTTTGTAATGGAAGTTATATTCAAAGTGTGTTCCATAGCTCCCACAAGGAAGAAAAATGTAAATTTTAAAAGATGAGACTAGGTCAATGAAGTAAATAAATGAGTGTTTAAAATGAAGTCAATTTGTACAAATGAAAAAAAAAAATGGTTAATGAAAATAGGAGCTAAATTGTCACACTGATTAATTCACAAGAGACATACATTCACATGATTCAGTACAAACCAAAATCCTCCTTGTAATATATTTTGTAAATGACAAGATAGACTATGTCAAAGTAGCATAATTTTCAAAATCAACAAATTATGAGTTTCACTATTTTGTGTGTTCACATAACTTTCACATATAGACTTTGATTTGAAAGTTCCAAAAGAAAAGTTATAGCCTTTGAAAATATCTTTCCAATGGTGTATCACATCTTCCAATTGGAATTTAATTGACCCCTCTACTAGATGTTTTAGTTGCTAGGAATCGAACTGCCAATTTGGCTCCTTACCATTCAATTGAACATAATTTGTATTTCAGATTTTCAAATGATAAATGTGACCACGTTTATATGTTTACTTTTCAAGACCTTTCCAATGGTCTAAAACATTTTAAACATGGTTCAATTTGGACAAGGTTTGGTTGCCCAAACTTTGATCCAAAAATTTGAAACATCATAATACTCCAACTCTGAAAGGATTGTTGGGACTCATTCTCACACACTCCATGAGAATGTGTTTGAATCTCATAACATTCTTTCAACTTGCTTTCCTCTTCATAGCATAACATTAGTCAGAAGTGCAAGACTAGGGTCATGATACGTACCTTTACTTTTTTACATATATGCCAATACACTTAATAATATACTACAATGTAATGTGTTGTGAATACAAGTCTAATTTCATGTCCATGTAGGGGAAAGGGATTAGGAAACTACACAAGCAAGCATACACCACTTTTATTATTTTATAAATTCAATTGTTTAGATTTTATTGCAAAATAGAAATAGAAATAAAATAAACTTATATAAATCCAAAAGTCACCCATCAGCCTTTTACAGCATTTGACCTTTTGATAAACATATGAAAAAGTTCAATATGTCCAACATATTACATGAGGGTTTATATACACATTTTACCAATATATATTATATTATGAAATTTATGTACAATTTTAAAATCTCTAAGGGATGAATTTAAATTTTAGATAAGCTTGTTGTTAGGTTTATTGTCCCATATTTTCAATTGGTATTGAAGCATTTTTAATTTTAGCCATTTACATTAACTGCATTCTTGGGATGTTGGGCACTTGTAACTTCATATTCTACTTTAAAGTTTTTCCTCAAAGAAAATCTTTTTTTACACATTTGGGCAATGGTAGTTAGAAGCAACTTAAAAAATTTACACATTTTCAAGTTGAGCTTATTTCCTCTCATTTTGAACAATTCAAAGTAAAGGGTTGGACCAATATCAAAACACAATTTGGAAAGATATTATGTCATCACATCTCATCTAACATTTCTAATGATGTGACCTTTAATGTTAATCAAACTTGCATTGTTTTAGACTTTGATTCAATAATAAGAGCCTAAGAAAGATTTTTAAAGCCTTTTATGCCCATGTTTTCATTTTTTTCTCCATCTATGAAAAATTTCAATTCCAATCACGCTTGAAATCTTGCATAACAAAGCTTCAAACACCAAAGGTCTCTTTCAACATCACAACCCTTTTCAAGCAATACATTTCAATGAAATTCTAATTTCTTGCAAGCTTATTAATTCAGTAGAGCAATTGGAATAATGTTGCTACTATTCAATTTCATAGACTTCCATGTTTTGTTTTGGGCCTTTTCATTTCTTCCCTCTTGTTACATTCTCTTCCATACTATTGCAGGTTTACATCCATAAAGCTAGTAGGACCATTTAAAATGACTATAATTCTCCATGTATAATAAGATCAAAATTGGAATGGGGAGTTCCAATTTCAATAGCTTTATGCAAATTTTTAAGAATCCAAATACAACTTTCACTACAAGAGAATGTGAGTTGTCTCACACAAAAAGTTGCAATTCATAGCATATGTGTGAAGTAAACTTTGTGGTTTCATTCATTATAATGTATAATATGTGGTGTTTATTATGGCATATATCGTTTTAAAATGACAACTTGACATTGAGGAATTTTATACAAAAACATGTGTCATGAACCACAACTTTTTGTGCAAAAAAACCACATTCTTTAGTAATGCTCGGGAAGGTTTCACCTTTGTTCACAAGAACATTTCAAGTGTCAAGTATTTATTACATGATATTATTTTTTTTGTAAGGGTTTAGTTGTTGTTGGAACTTAGTTTAGTGTAAGTATGCTTGAGGGGTTTATGCTAGGGTGTGGTTTTGGAGTTTCATTTGTATCATTGTTTTTCTTTTGACCTTCCAAAACACAAATGAAAAATAAAACGATGTTGGTCTAATGTCATATTTGTTTTGTATTATTTTTGAGATTGAACTCGGATTCTTGCAATTTCTAGGTGAGTATTTTTTAAACATAACTTATTTTTTATTTGTGTCATGTTTTGATGTGTGTGATTTTGTTAGTTTCAATAGTATTAAGTCATGAACTAGTAGCACATGACACCAATGGTAGCAATATAATAACTTGTACACAATGTTTTGGATGAAGCACACCCTTTAGATGGTGTGGAATTGAAAGTTTAGATTGTACATGTGTAATGATCCACAAAAGGGCTGTTAAAAGAAATTGATTACTTGTGATTGGTTGGTCACAATGATTGACCCATGTCATGATATTTAATGATTTTTCAATTTATGTTGTTTAATGTTTCATATTTAATTTGGAGATAGGGAAACAATTAGCACTCTATATTGAATGTGATTAAGAATGTGTATAAAAATATAGGGTCCCATATATCAATTGTTCTATAAAAATAATAACTCAATTAATTTTATACTAGTGCTAAGTTTATCATCAAAATCTAAATATAATTAATATAAGGTATGCATTATAATATATAGTAATAATAATAATAATAATAATAATAACATATGTACAAAATATTTATGATCTAAATATTAATTGCTATAAGTAGGTTCAATTAATAGGACTAAAAATGTTTAATTTATATAAAAGACTTGAGGAACATTAATAAAGTAATATTTACTTGGTTAGGATAAGGAGTTGATGAAGACCCCAATGTAATAACTTAATTGTTCATTTATTTGGGTTGTAATGCACACCTTGTTTGTTTTTATTTTGAAACTCAAAAAAATCATTTTTTGGGTTTTTTTAAAAATAAAAACAAACCAAATGTTCATTGTTTATAATGATTTTGTGAGTGCCATATGTAGTTTTCATTATTTGAAATATGATTAGGTATTAAAATGTTTGTTGAAACATTTCTAAAACTTAATTTGAGCATTTCATGCATGATACTTTTTTAATCGCATACAATCACCTTATTTCATCATTCCTCATACCTTTAACTAAAACAAAAAAATTCAAAAAATATAGGGTGTCAAATTTCAATGCCAACATAAAATTTAAACTAATTTAAAGCTGTATAAATATGTGAATATTAGTTTAAATTTTAAATGATAGTAAAATGAAAAAAAAATTCCCTCACATAATATCTTCAAACAATACTCTCTTTTAGCACACATAATAAAAAATTAATACATAATGATTCCCAAAGTGTGGATGTTAAGAGGTAAACCATGGAGGTTTAATGTTATCATCAAGGAATGCAATCGAACCACAACTAGTGTAACATCAACAACCCTAATCATCCTAGAAACACCCTAGGTGTGAACATGTCCAAACTAAACCTCAAGTATTCTGATCTGAATGTTATTGTTCAACATAATGCCCAACACCATTGTTGAATGGTATAACGGGGTACCACAAAAAGACATAGTGCACCATGGGGAAGGGCCCAATAAAGAGCTTTACCATGTGTATATGTGACACCAAAAAAGCTAATTTACTTCATATTTAGTAGCCTTTTTTTTAATGAAAAATTTCTGCCCAAAAAAAATTTAAGAATCAAAATGTTTTTTTTAAGCGAAAAAAAGTGGAAGGTTTCAATTGCTAGAAGTGAAAAAAAGGGGAAAAATTGCCAAATTTCTAGATTTGGTTTTAAGTGTGGAGCCATAAATATAAGAGATGGATTAAAAATTTGTACTCCATATATCTAGATTGTATCTACATCTTCCTATTGATGATCGCCACCTAGGCTGCATGAAAAAATTCCTAGAAAAAACAGTGATATGTAGATCATTTGAAATCTGGTGGCGAAAAGCTTTTTGTGATTGAGGTGTTGGAGTCGGTGTTTGACACTTCTCACCATGATGATGATGATGATGATGATGATGGTTTTCTCACCAACATCAATTCTGTTTTAAATAAGTAGGTACTGGGGAGTCTGGGTGTGCAAAGTGCAAATTGCTGGAAGGCTTACAGCTAGCTCCATACTAGGCACCACACCTATTTGCCACGAAGATGGAGGATTGTTAGGTATCTGAGCTTCTGCTGCCATTGAAGTATAAAAAAAAGTCAGTTGAAAAATCCCATCAACAAAATACTGAACCTGTCTGCTGCCTACTAAATGGCAGCCTTTTTTTCTCTTTTTCCCCCCTTCCTAAGAGCATGGGTACTATTTATGGAAATCCTAGTATGTTCTAAAAGGTGATTGAAAAAAGCGTCAATTGGAATTGCACCAAGAACAGCCATTTTGACTGTATAGAAACCCACATATTCCAATGCCTTAATGGGCCAGAGTGAACCAGCACCCACCAGCGCACCTTGCATAATGGATGATGTGGAAAGAGGAAAACAGTTTTTCATTGGTATTCCTATCCCAAAGCTAACCACAGTGGTTAGCTATGTACTAATCATCCACATGCATCTATCTCATAGGCACCATGTGCTCTATCTACATGCCTACCTACATAGTAACCACTTATGTTCCCTACTAACTTACCGAGGATACTTACCCACTTACATACTTGTTATCTTGGTAGTGTAATGGGAAGTAGGAGGGTCTATGAGATAAGTTACCAAGGTGGAACCTTGGTGACTCAGTTGTGGTTCATCCAGTACGTTCCCAATGGATGGTGCACTGGTGGGTGCTGGGTCACATAAGCCTATCTATGAGGTGTATAGAAAAACTTGTTCTAGTTGATTCCCCGTACAATGTGGAAAGCTTCAATGGATATGTTGGATGTGTTCAGAGCCCATCTTAACTCTTTCTATCTCAGCTTCACCATGTTAGAAAGAGTTATATAAGGAAATTCCGGGTACACTGTGGAAAGGTTCACTGGAAAGTTTGGATTTATTTTGAGCCCTACCCATGAACCTAGAGGCTAGGCATCATGGTAGGGTTCACTGGAAAGTAGGCACCATGGCTAGGCATCAATTTCTAGCTGCATACCTAGTTGAAGAGATCAAGCAAACCAATTTTTTAAAAACACATAGTAAGGCCTATTCATATTGTAGAGATTTACTCGCCATATTAGAGCAACACCTAAACAAATGTGGTGTGGCTACAATGTACATTCCAAAGATTATAGCCATTGTAGAAGCCTTAAAAAATGAAATGTCTGATGATTTGTATCTAGCCTCTGTTTAAGCCTTGATGTATGGCAAATCATGATACTACATTAATGCAGCCAAAGTGAACCAGCACCCGCCAGTGCGTCACGAAGGATGGATGGTAAGTGGTCAGGAAAACAGGTTTCTGTTGAGTTCCAGTTCCCTAGCTAACCATGGTGGTTAGCTCAGTTGCCCATTTTGTTTGTTTGTTTGTTGTTAGTAGGTAGGTAGTAAAAACAGCACTTACCTGTGTCTAAACGATAAATCATCTATTCACCTAGCAGTCGCCTATTTTCTACCTATACATGAGACCTGTTTCTTATAGAATAGGTCACCAAGGTGAAACCAAATATTAATTTAGGTGAGGTTCATCCACAACTGAGTAATAATAATGCATCCAGTGGATGGTGCACTGGTGGGTGCTAGTTCATTTGTGGCTGGTTTAAGACCAACTCTGCACACATTACCTGCGTAATGAGAAGAAAAATCATGTATATATATATATATATATATATAAAGGCAGGGATGAAAACCCATTGACAAGAAGTACAAGGCAAATAAAAACAAGAGAACACAGGTGATGAAAGAACATAATAATCAGGACATCGCTAATACATTAATAAAATATAAGACCATACACTAAAAAGGTATATTTTTTACAAATTGGTTAGTGATAGAGGTGCATTGGCTATGATGTGTGGAAGAGACGAGGAATGCTTTTTAATTGTGATAATGCATTGGCCTATGCACATTGGAAGGCTATAGACACAAGTTGTCAATAATAAGAAATAACCATCAAAGGAACTAAAGAGGACCATCGATGATGGGCTATAATGATCTAAGCACAAGAAATAAAAAGGCGTCAAAATGACAATGAAAACAATCTTAAGTTTTTATGGTAAGGGGAATGAGGTCATCTCCTAATGTGCGTTCCACATATGATTATGTATTTTCTTGAATGGCAACTATCGTTGCATGTGTTGTCGTGGATGATACATGTTACACCATATTTGGGTGAGTCGAATAAATCATGACAACATTCATTAAAGTTTGAAAGTTGATGATAAAAATATTGATTCACCATTGAGTGTGGTAGAGGAAAAGGTGAGAAATTTCGCTTTGTATGTGTGTTGTGCTCTCCAAAATGATAGTCGCAACGATATCCCACAAAATATTGTGGGTTATAACGTGTTTATTCTCACATAGGCACTGAAATAAATAGATACCCAAATCATCAATGGTATGTCCACACTAACAACATGAAATATGTGCAATTGTAGGATGTGGCAAGCCAAGGCGAACATGTAATATTGTAAAAAATTGAATCAAGGATAAACAAAATGCAAGTGTGATAGGACAAGTTAATAACCAAACATTTGTATTTAGACTTGCACAAGATTAAAAATGTGTTCACATGGCGTCCAAAGGAACATCTATTATAAATGTGGCAAATTTTTATTCGTGTAAGTGGTTCATCAAAGAAGCCTATAAGTGAGAATATGTCTATATCACAAGCCTATAAAAAAAAGGGACCTGAGAACAAAAAAATTAGGGTAGTAAAGCTTGGGTATCTTGTAGTGTTAGTTAAAAGGGAAAAATGTTGCTTTCAACATGTGCCATTTCATTGAGAAGAATAAGGTGATCATCTTGTTATAAAACAAGTGACAAATGCAAGAATGATCATAGCCTAAGATCCCAAGAAGGTGGGGACAACAAGTTGAACCACTAAGGGAAGGCCAATCACCCTTGAAAAAATAGGTAAAGTGATTTGAAGATGAACCAAATGACCCACATAGTGCCAAAAGATCCCACACCCAATAAATTCTCTAAACTAGCTATGGTATGCAAATCAAACCCAACATAATGTTATAAGTTACTTGGAAACAAATATAAGATACACAATAAATAACATAGGTGTTGGGCATAATAATACAAAAACATTGCAAAAGCTACATGTGGATCTACAAACATAAGAAGGTTAATAATGGTGTTGAAATCCTCTTGAAATGCTTTGGATTGTTTACATGAATTTTGATCTAAAAAAAATGTACACATTATGTTGGTTTTAATGTTTGACCCTAGATTCAAGGATTTGTTTATTGTGAACAATTATGTGAGAAAAAATATAACCATAATTACAACAACAACATATGATTATGAAACCTTAATTCCCTTTTTGTGTTCAACTTACTAGAAATTGAATGTTTTTCTAGAGCCAATAACAAATTATTATGTTGCCAAGAATGACCACTAATTGTGTTTGGTGCATATTTGTTTACAAAGGACATTGCAATTGAGCATGTAAGTGGGCACATTCACAAGTTTGAGTTCTACATTCAAAATGAAAAAAAATTGGTTTTGGTTTTTGATTTTGTCATTTGTAATTTTTTGGTTTGCAATTTTTAGAACTTGGTTTATGTATTCAAAATTAAAAATCTTTGGTTTTTGGTTTTTGAAACCTAGTTTTTTTGTTCAAATTTTTTTATTCTTGGAATTTTGTTTTTACATTCGAAATCTTTTAATTTTGGTTTTTGCATCATAATTCAGTTCAAAGTTACAATAGATCCAATTTAATTTTATATGTGATGTGCTTAACCATAAACATGACTAGTTGTTTGATTATTTTTGTTTTTGATTTTAAATGAAACAAAAACTCTTTTGTTTTCAAAATTTGTAATTAGTGGTAGAATTTTGTTAAGATCCATTAAAGTGGTGGAAGGCTATTGAGGCCCAATTTCCTATCATTGGATATTTGGCCCATCAAAATTTGGATATTGTGGGAAGTCAAATTGAAATAGATTTTTTTTTTTTTCATTGCTAGGATTTTAATAGGGCTATGCAAATACCACTTGGAATTCACAACTTAAATCAACTAGTGTTGATTTCTAAGAATTGGCCAAATGATTCACAATTTCGTTGTGAAAGATTTGTAGCTAAATCTCTTGATGATTTCAGGGACCTCAAATGGAAGAGGAGTTTGAAGACCAACTTGATGATTATGTTGAATTGGTCAATCCAATAAACTTTGATTTGTAGATTTGCACTTATGTTGCAAATGTAAGCTTCAACTTTTGTAGGGCAAATTTGGTATACAATGTTGATGACCTAGATTGCATGATGTAATGTGCACATTTGGGAGGGCAAATTATTGCTTGATTCATCTTGCCAAGATTTGTTGTATTTGGGTTGTTGCTTTAGAAACCATAAACTTGTGTCGATTTTAAGATATGATGCTGTTGTGAATATGCTAATTAAATTTATTGCTCATGGGGGATTGCAAAAGCATTTTATGCATTATGTATTGTAATATGAATGAAGGATGTGAGGTCAATAGACTATGAACATGGGGATGAAAAATTCCCAACACAAGGTGTATATCTAATCCACAAAGGTTTTGCATAATTGTGATTTTGTCATGTGTATGTTTAGCATTAGAAAATTGAATTGGGAATTTAAATTTGATTCTTGCATTTGACATTGGATTTGTGCATTATATCCCATTGGATTTGCACCTCTAAAATACAACATGTGAAAATTTTGCTAAAGTTTTAATTAATTAAAATAAAAACATACTCATTTTTTACCCCAACCTAGGGTATATGATAAAGGGTACTTGGACCTTACCCATCTACGAAAAATCTTAATTCTTGGATGCTTGGACTTTAACTTGATGAAAAAAGGAAATGTTAATATACCCTTACCTTCAAGATAAATAAATTGAAAGTTTTAATATTCTTACCCTTGGATATATCAATTACAATATACTCGCATAACACTAGTGAACATTAATGGGTGGGAATAGCTCATGGCTAATGCAACAAACGAGGGGTAGTGTGTTGATGTACCATGTGAGGGTGAAAAGACTAGCTAAAGCACTATTTAGAACTAGAACGACCTTGAAAATGTAGTTACAAAGGAGCTTAAGCTGTGAAACTTAGAGATGCCTTTTAGGGCTTCTAAGTATTCTTAATTGAAAATTTGCCACATTTTCAAAAAGCCAAGGGAAAAAGGAAGAGCTTTAGCAAAGTACACACCACATAAGGCTGACAAAGAATGGGTTTATGGTTTATGATAGCCAGCCAACATGGGAAAAACCTGCCCAAACTTTTTGGATTTGAAGTGGGGCAGGTTGTAAAACAAAATTCTGCTTCTGGAAGGAGGGTTCTGCCATTTTTGGGAGGGGAGCTTTTGTTTTCCAAGGGATCTTCCAGTTTGGCTGGATCTGATCCATCCAAATGTTGTGGCAAGATCTTTAGGTTGGGTGAGGCCCTTGTAGGGGGGCATTACCAGAGGCAGGGACTTGCCTTGCACAGCCCCTTCTTCTGGTAGGTAATGCCCTCGTCCTGTATAAGGCCCCTCAGACAGGCCATGGCAGATGTGAGACCACCCCTTGAAGGTCTGTTTGTGTGACACAGCAAAATTTCTGGCAGGTCATTACGAATCCCAAAAGCTGCCCTTTTCAGAGGTGGTGTGGCACAGCCGACACGTGGAATTAACAGCTAGGCAGTGACAGAAGAAGTAGTCTGGACAAGAGAGAGCCACTTGTCATTTCATAATTAAATAATAGTTTTAAAAAACTCATGTATTTCTGTATAATAAAAATAATCATATCTCAATATCTCTGTTTTGTGTGAAGCTTACAAACCTACTCCTTCCTTCCTTCCTTCCTTCCTTCCTTCCATAAAAAGTAAGCCTACTTACCTACCTACCTACATTGCCTACCTCCTACCCCTATAGACCTATATCCTTCTTTACCAGATAGTTTAATTGTAGCCCCCACAATATTGCCCCCTGGAATTTACTCTTCAAGCCAAATGGTAGGCTATTGCTGACGAGAGTAAGAAAGATACCCGTAAAATGCTTTGTAATATGTTCCTTATGTTGTTCCCATAGTTCTCATGTGTCCCTTATTTATTTATGTTCTTTATTTTATCAATTATACTTTGCCAAATGTTTTTTTAATTTTGCTCCCATAGTTCCCATGTGTCTCTCATTTTTGTTCCCAATATTCACCCCATGGTCCCTGCCCAAAATCCCACTCTATTAGGCTTGCTTAGGTGGACCACATGGAAAGGTTATCCCAATACTATTTTTGGAGTGTCCAAAGTCTGGAGACATTTTAATTTCTTATCGGCCAAGTCAGTGAGGTGCATCCCAAATTCTGTTTTCCCAACTTTGGATGCACTCACTAGCCTACATCTACATATTTTAAAATATGTGTGTGTTTGTTTGTTTGGAAGTGAGTGTGCCATAACTCTCCCAAACCACGGGGCCCTCTACCAAACCGTGGGGGCCCCTTCCTCTGCATTTTTGAAGCATCAAAAGGCCCTCGATGAGACATTGTGCATGTTTGTCATTTCACAATTTTCACACCAATGGAGCAAAAGTTATTGAATTTAGAGTGATTTTTATTTCTAGAAATTAAGTGAAAATTTCAAATGATTTTCTCACAATTGGGTTGCATAAGAACTCCTGAAGTTAAGCCCACTTTCTACCTGAATAGTATGGGTATGGGTGACAAAATTAAGGTTGATTTGGCCTTGGCTTCAATTGTGTTTCTGTGCATAGACAATTGGTGTAGAGGGACAAGCCCTTGGATCTGAAGCCCAATGGTCGGATCTCCAGCTTGTCTCCAATGAAGACAGAACAAATCCAGCATGAGCATAAATTTCTGCTGCAGAAAATCTCAAAGTGAGTTTGGGGTGCAGATTATGCCATTCGTGACCACATTATGTGATATAATCTTTCAGTGATGATCATATATACTCATAACAGTATAGGTACCCACCAGTGTTGGGCAGGCAAATCTATTACCTTGATACAAATATATAACATGGTAAATATAACTTACCCAATTGGTAGATTTTTTAGGGATTTTGATGGTTCCTAAACATATTTTTATTGTGTTCCCACCAAGTTCCCAATAATGCTCCCAATGTGTTCCCCAAGTTATTACCAATAGCACCACACTTAACATAGATGTTTGTTTGTTGGCCTTGCCTTGGTAGGCAAGGATATTGTGTTTAGATTCATTATAGAGTATAGTAGCTTAATGGATTTTGGCCCCTAGGTAGTAGGTCCATTTTTTTGCAAGGATTTTGGAAAGATGATATTTTAGCTTGTGTTGAAACTTGAGATTAGTTATAGAGTTATGATATCTTGAAGGATTTTGGTTTCTTTAAGAGGATTTTTTTGAAGCTTATATTTTTGCATGGTGAAATGTTTGAATTTTCATCATTCTTCTTTTGACTTAAGATGCTTTTTACTGTAAATGGCAAGGCCACAGTGTGACACACCCCATGTCTGTTTGGATGTGATCGTGTTGTAACCGTCCCCAACCTTGGGCCCCCTTCTCACTCCACTTTGGTTCTCACTAGAAAAAGCCCTCGACAAGGCAGTAAGCACATTTCAGGGCCCCCACTCCACTTTTGATATCGCTAGAAAGCTCTTGGTTGAGGTGGTATGCACATTTGTCGTTTCACAATTTTTTGGACCAAAAGGAGCAAAATACATTGAATTTAGCGTGATTGTTGTCTTTCAGAATTAAATGGTTTTTTCATAAGCCAACTTCCAAAGGAATTAGTATTGGGATGGGTGACCTTACTGGAGGTTTAATCCATTTGGCCCAAATGGCATAGGGGCCCACTGGTAGCATTTTTTAAGTCAATGAAAATTTCACTTTGAACAACACCCTAAATCCCAAAGCTTTTCACACAAATTTTCTTTTCAGACCATTCCTAAACAGCAATTTGGTAAGCAGAAACTAGGGTCCAGGCCCTAGGGGTTTTTTTTTCTTTTTTTCAATTTATATATATATATATATATATATATATAAAAAAGTTTTTGGCAAAATTTTCCAGAAAAATAGAAAAAAAGTTTTATTTACACTAGGAAAAAAAAGTTCCAAAAAGTTCCCCATTTTTTTTTTCAGAAAAATGAAAAAAAATCTACTTTTTTCACCGCTAGGGTCCCCAGAAAATGAGTAAAATCATGGTAATAATAATAATAATAAAGGTTTTTAAGGTTTTTCAAAATAGGAGTCTACGGTCCAACATACGTACAAGAGGTAAAAAGTAAAAAAACGGGAACAGCTACGTGCGCCATACCGCTTACTCAATACCCAGGGGTTCGACGAGAGGCGGCTTCAGACTGTTGGATTTTATGTGCTTAATCGTATCGCCAGAGATCTCAATCCATCGGTCTGGGTTATAATACAGCGGATATAATCCCATTCAAGTGATTTTTCGAAATCTCTATCCAGCGGTCTGGGATTTAACACAACGGTACGATGACATGGTTGCTCATATATACTTGTGTAACCAGCGGTCCGTCACAGCCTTGTCGCTGAAGGCTGTGTGCGCGGTGGGAGAGGCGCTTTGGTCGCGCGAGTACGAGCGAGAGAGAGAGCGCGCGCGCGCGCGAGAGAGAAAAGACGCGCACACAAACTGCACAGGTGCGCGTGTTGATGACGGCGAAGCAAAGATTTTAGCAGGTAATTTTTCAGTGGCGCTTCAGGTTTCGTGTGATTGTTTTTTTCTTTCGAAAATTGAGTTTTTGTACCAAGGGTTTTGGTCGCCTGATCTGCGAGAACGGTCTCGCAAGTTGGAAGACAGTTCGGTGTTTGTTGCCTGCATCTCTGTTGTGCGCTTCTGCTGTAGTTGATTTTATTTTTATTTCTTTGTGGGATAAAGAAGTTGCAAGGCTTCCAGGCCGGTGTTGGAATTTTCGGAATCCGTGCCGATTGATTTTCGGAGAGAGATTGTTTCTTGTCCGGATCGGGCTTTCCACTACGTTCGTTGTAGTAATGTGTTTGCATGGCAACTCTTTTGTGTTTTGGTAGAGAGAGAGGAAGAGAGAAGAAAGCAATGTTTTTCGGCGACAACCTTCGACTTGTGTCGTTCATGGCTTGTTCGGGAATTGAACTCTTTGTGTTCTTACGTCGAAGAGCTTTGAGACTCTTAAGGTTCCAAGACGGTTTTTGGAGGACGGATGTCTGTGTTTTTGTTCCTGCATCTTAGCTCAATTTCGCTTTCGTTTATGAGCTTGTCAAACGATGTCAGGTGTCAAATTGTCGTCACCCGCATTCTGGTGGAGTTCTTTTCTGTCTTAGGATCGGATTGTTCCAAGTCGCGGTTCGCAGGTTCTTTTTGAGAAAGAGAGGAAGAAGAGGAGTGCGGGAAAGAGAAAGGTTACGGCCTGCACAACAGAGTTTCCTTCCTACAATTCGTCTTCAAACCTTGTGTTCTAGAGCTTTAAAAAGGAAAGAGTTCCAAGATTTTGCTGCTAAACCACTATGACCACGACTCATGTTGCAGGGAGTGTGAATTTGAGTGTTCAGAGAGGAAATCCTTTTTGACGACAAGTTTGCTCGAGGTTGAAGCTCGACAAGGATCTCCCGGGGAAAGCTCTAGACCGGCTCTGTAAGCCAATTGGAAGATTGCCAGCTTCTTTTACGAGACGTGTTTGTTGTTGTAGAGTGGGAGACTTGCCACAGAATGGACGGATCGGTGAGAGACCTTCAGGACTGAAGCTTACAATCCAGAGCTTTCTTTTGTGCAGGAACGGCGATTTGGAGAGCGGAGAAACTTTCTCCTTTCAGGAATGGTGACTACGAGGAGGTCCTGTATCTAGAATAGCGATGGAAGGCAGCTCGGCCAGCACGTCGGGCCTGGAAGAACAGTGAAAAATAAAATGAAGCATAGCTGCCCCTTGTCGTCGTCCTCCTCCTCCTCTCACGTGGATGACCCGAACGCGCAGCATCACCGCAGACAAAACAGCGATGGACGCCGCTCCTTCTGACGAGAAGGGATTGTTCCTCAAAGTCAAGAGCGAGGTCATAGATACAGACATGAAGTCCGACATATCCAATTTTGGTGTGATGCTCGAGTCTCCTGTTCAAGCTTTCGTAAATCCTTCTCTTCCTCCTGCTCCTCTTGTTCCGTCTGGCCTTCAGCGCTATCACTCAGCACCTAGCTCATTTTTGCACAGCCTTAACGATGATGCCTTCCTCCAAGTATCAAGTCCATTGGATAGCAGTAGCAACAGTCGGACCAGTAACTCCTTCATAGCTCCCTTTTTCCCTGAGGGACTTACGGCAATCATAGAGCAGATGGAGAACGAGAAGCTTGGCACTAGTAGCACAAATTTAAATGAAGAATTCGACCCCTACATTGACGCTGCTAGACATGATTACGGGAAGCGAGCTGCTCTTTCTGCTGCCATGTTGCAGACTGGAAAGCCAGAAACAAACTGGCAAGTTCCCACTGAGGCTTTCATTCCTGGTACTTTGTCTCACCCCTCCCCCTTTCTATACTTCACCTTTCATCCCACAGGTGATGCCATTCCCTGTGTAATGTCTGCAACATTATTTTGATGGCTCAGATTTCCAATTGGAAAGAGCTTTGGCAGACCCATCAAGTCCACAAAGCTCTTTCTTTTGCACTTGCTCTGGAAAATGTGTCTGTCATTTCACCTGAGAAGCCTCTTGTCTCTGAATGGTTATTACAGAAAGATACTATTCAGCAGTAATATGGAGAAAAACTTACTCAGGTTGCAAGTCATGCACATAAGTGATCCCTTTTGTGCTTGATAGCAAGTTTGGTGTTTAAGCAATGTTGGGAGGCAGTGTATGCATAACTGTGTTTCTCTGCACCAGCAAATAAGTCTGTTGACGTTTTCAGATCTATGCTTTTGTGCATTGGAATTGCCAGATGAAGTCCTCCATCCATGATGAGTCTGTGAACATTTTCAGAATCTGTTGAAAAGTACTTGTCATGTATTGTGCACATGGTGCTCCTTGTTTTTCTTATGGTTTGCATTTGTGCGATATGACAGATACTTTCCAAAGTTTTTTCCCAGCTCTGAAAAACAACTTGCCTGCACAGCTGAGTGCTGCTGCTATGCAAGAAGTGAATGAGAGAAGTCCGACAGGTATGGCCATTCAATCCATGATGTCTTCAGAGGAGAGCATGTCAGGGACATCTGAAGACACCAACTATGGCCATGGCAGTAAAACTCCTATGTACTCAAGAGACGATTCTTTTCTTCTCAGTGACACTTCTGTAAATCTGCCAACAAGTCCTGGTATATTACACAACACAAAACCTGTTTGTACCTTTTTTTCCAAATAAGACGGTTTAACCTTCTGAAGATTTTAACTGATGTGACTCTCTACCACAACTTTGATGTGCACAAAAAGATTTGCCTTGAAACTCAGTTGTTGACTTCCAGTTCTTTTCCATCTACCACTGGTAATGGTCCATATGCTCTGCTCTGTGTTGTGCAGGACATGTAAAGGGATTAGTTAGTCAATAGCGCATGTTGGGGAAACTGTCAGTCTCATTGTGCCCAGCCTTGTGCCACCGCTTTGCTTTGTCTTAACATGAGTGAATCATTAAGGTGAGCTCATGCTGCTGCTTCTTAGCAGTATATTATAATAATGGAATTTTTATATATCTGTCTAATCACGTGCATGTAGTGCAGGTAGTATGAGTGGCAAGCGTCACCGTGGTGTCCCAGGTGGAGAAGCTAGCACATCGGGTCAGATAGCAGAAGGCTCAATCAGAAGCAGGCCAGGAGTGGCTGGCAGCCTCACAAGGCATATGAGCCTGCCAGTAGGTAAAACGCAGATGAGACCTGTTGTGGAGGATACCTCCTTTCTTGAAACAGTTAGCGGCACTCGAGCCAAGCGTGGGTGTGCAACACATCCTCGCAGTATTGCAGAGCGTGTACGACGGACACGAATCAGTGAGCGTATGAAAAAGTTGCAAGGAGTGGTTCCCAATATGGACAAGCAGACAAATACCTCAGAGATGCTTGATGAAGCTGTAGAATACATCAGGTCTCTCCAGAAAAAAGTACAGGAACTCACCAACATGGTGATTGAGTTAAGGGGGCAAGAATACAGCAGAGATGATTCTTGAATCCTTGTGTATTGATGACCAGCCCCCTCCTCAAACAAATCTGCAGAATGTGTTGTTCAGTTGAATGGGCAAGAAAGTGATGAAGTTGGCAGGAACCCTTCATAGCAGAAAAGCTTGGAGGTATATATGGTGAAGCCTGGTAGGCTTCTGCTCCTTTGCCCGTGTTCTTTCTTGTACATCTGCAGATGTCTCTCAGTTGTAAATTCATCATGGGACTCCAAATAATTGTTATGTGGCTGTATGTTGCATCTTTGCTTCTGGATATGGTACTTGGTTCACAGAAGTTTTGTACATAAATTATCTACTAACTCATCTGACATACCTTTCCATGTTTGCATTTGCATGACTGTATGAGAGTTTCTACTATGTCAGCAGGCTCACATAAGCTGCATAGGCTTTTTTTGCCATAATCATGAACATTTGCATATGGAACTTCAGTTTTTAAAATATTCTAAGTCAAGCTAGTGAAATTGCTGTTTGACAGGAGAAAATGAATTGTTGAGATTTCAAATAATGTGCTTGGGTGCAAACTTCCATCCAAAGCCAACTGGAAAGAAACCCTCTACTCACCTCCTGGAAGAGATCAATTGATCTGTTCAGGTGGGTTTGGGTTTGGGCATGAGGTTTTCATTGCATTGTTTGAAGGTTTTTACTTGATCTAACAATGCCAACCTACATCATGAAAAGATAGAAGTCTGTCTGCGGAGGAATATGAAAACTAGGTCTAAACTTGGTCCAAATAACCAAATTGGAGACCAAATGAGTGTGTAGAAGAAAGGCATTATATGCTTCTAATTTCTCTTGAGGTTTTAGTTGTTTGTTAAGAGTCCTGTGGTTGTCATTGTCACCTTGCTGTTGTGCTGTATTCTTACAAGATTTGATGGCCTTGCCTGTTGTCCCTGGGTTCTGTTGGAACTTTGCATTATCAAGTTCCTCTTTTGAATTAGTTTGAAAAGTATATGACATATGAAAATGAGAGTTGGTTCTTCATTCCATGTGGATAAAATGTATTACAAGATTGGCATTGGATCAGTTTGGAGACCTTAGTCCTTTCCGGTTCATGGCTCCATTGCTCAATGGTATTTTGGTTTGTGCTCCAGCTTGAAGATGATTCCCAACAATGTTGTTGAGGCATTTAGCCTTTGACGCCTCCATACCTTGAAGGGATATCCTTCGAAGGACTGATTTTGGGCATCCATCAACCTTGTGGGTTGGTAAATAATATGAATTTGTGAGGGGGTATGATTGTCGTTGATTTTCCATACTTTGTTTATGCCTGAATGCAGGCCCCAGTTTGCTGGCTGCTCCCATGCTGTATTGTAAGTATTTTGTCATACTTGGCTCAGTACTCCATACCGAATATGGAGGTATGTTGTCATACATGTCTGACACCAAGTATGGTCCATCTTCTTTTTGTATCTTTTGGTTGGGTTTGATGCAGGAACAAGTGCAGTATTGGGTCATTGTGGGATTCTAAGAAGTGATCTTCTGAACATAGTCAGAATTATGATCAGTTAGTTGAAGGGGCCACAAACATAGGTGTAGAGTTTGATGTTGATGGAATGAATTTTGATGGGTTTACATCCAGTGAGAAAACATTTGTATATGCAACATGTGCACCAAACTGACAACTTGGGATATGCATTACTCATTTTGCAATTGGTGTCACACATTGTAGCATGAATTCCTGTTGAGAGCTTCTAAGAGCTTCATCAGTTCACCAGTTGGCGAAGCCCTCTTTTGTATATGCAACAGAAGCTTACCATGTTTGCTCATCACTAAACCTTTTTTCCACCTTGATTGCTGAATATAATCTCAAACACTGGATTTAGCAGCCCTGTACAGAATTGACAGCAATGATCTGTTCAATGGCAGCGTAGGCTCTTATGAACATACGGAGGGAAACTATAAAACAAAAGTTTATACTTTGTAATTTCCTTCTTTTGGTTTTGTAATTTCTCTCTGTATGTGGATAGAAACCCACTGCATTAGGGTCTCCCTGACCCCCCATTTACATTGGGAGAGGGAGATGGTTTAAGACAATGAGATTTAGTTCTTTGCTCACCCTTTGCAAGGTTGTAGGTAATGTTGTAAAAGCAAAAAGTTTAGTGATCAGCAAACACTGGAAGATAGTTGTAGCCCCAAGATGGGGAGTTCACGGAAAGTCCTGGCCTAATTTCATGGAATCCTACAAAAAATTTGTATAATTCTTTTTGCTTGTGTGCTTCAATTTGAGCACCTACAACCATTGCTATCAACACATAAATTAAACAACATAAAATTTCATAAATTCAATGCATCCTATCCAAACTCTATTCACTTGCACAAGAACTTGGCACACAACATAATCACAAGAATTCAAATACCATACATCTTGCAAAACATAAACAAAACCAAACATAAATATTCTTGTAAACCAAATACAACACACAACACATTGGTTTCAAAATTCAAAATATTAAATTTTGATCACTCAAATCCTTCCTTATTCCAAACATGAAAAGGCTGAAATTGCATTCACACTAGAATTAACTTCAACCCTACTTGCCTTAGGTTTAACTAGAATCATTAAGATAAAAACATAAAACTATTATAAAACTCCTAACAATTTTTGTGTATTCCAATGTCGACATCTATAACCATTGTTATCAACACACATAAACTAAACATAAAACCTCATAAACTTAATGCATTTTATCACTATTACAAATCATGATTTTAAAAAAGATTCAAGCTCACTAATTTGTCACTTTTGACTATGGACATATACATTTTGATTAGGTCAAAGGCTTGAATGATACATGTATGTTTTGATTAGTCAACTTGATTAAAGTGATTTACTTGACTAAATATATATAATCAAGTTCTATAACCTTAAATAAAATGATCAATGGTTTTTAATCAAATTGAATATTTAATGAAGATGGTCAATGATCTTTAATTAAAATGACCAATGGTCTTTAGTTAAATGAAACATTTAATCAAAATCGTCAATGATTTTTAGTCAAAATGATCAATGGTCTTAAGTCAAATGGAACATTTAATCAAGATATCCAAAGATCTTTAGTCAAATGCAACATGGTTTACTACTTTATATATTTATCTCCAACCTACTCACTCATCTATTTACCTAGCTAACTATTTACCTACTTACATATTTACTTATTACCTTCTCACCTACATATTTATGTACTTACCTATATTTTTTCACCTTCACATAATTTATTTACGAGCAAAAATATCCTTGGGTGGTACCATTAGGAACCACCCTGCCAAAATCACAAGAAAGTTGGACCCCATTTAAGACATAAAATTTCATCTACTTGTACATTGGTTTATTTGATTGGACTAGGTGGGCTATGTTTTCCCACCTATGCACACCTTCATGAAAAATAATTAACACCCAAAAACTTATAATATGCATTAAAATTTTGATTCCATAACCATTCCTGACCCAATTCTTAACTTTTTATAAAAAATGTCTTTACATTTACACATTAGACATTTTTTCTTGTCTATTTAATACATGCACAAGGGAATGATCCAAACTAACTTCATTAAAATAACAAAAGGTGAAAATAGTTATCATTAATGTTCTTGACATCAATGGCCCTTTGAAACTTCATGATCTTCATTTCAAAAATTCATAGTTAAATGAAATTGATTCAATCAATTATTTATAAAAGACATCAACTAGGTTAGCATTTGAAATATTCTTAAAAATTAACATCCAAGAAAAATTCTTAAAAAATAGATTCCTTTTGTGTTTATGATCAAAAAATCTTTCGTGTTACATTCTTGAAATTTGTTATTTATGCATTCATTTTCCACATCAAAACACATTTTTTTATAAATTTAATTTAAATTTTGAATTATGCATGACCTAGGTAACCTTTTGATAAATAATTTGGAATGAAAAGTTTTTTTTATGTGAGTCATATGTTGTCCTGATGTTGAATGGGTCTCAAAAAGTTGGGGTGTGACATTCCTAATGGTACCACCCAAGGATAAGTTTGCCCTCATTTATTTACCCACCTACTTCCCTAAGTTTAACCACTAAGTGTAGCCATTAGGTTTAGCCACTAGATTTACCCAAAGTTTAACCATTAGGTTTAATTTAAATTTAACCATTAAATTTGGCACTAAATATAACCTAAATTGAACCATTAGATTTGGTCATTAAGTATAGCCTAAATTTAATCACTAGGTTTAACTAAAATTTAATTATTATGTTTAGTTAAGTTTTAATCATTACGTTTAACCACTAGGTTTAACCTATGTTTAGTCAAAGTTTAATCATTATATTTAGCCACTAGATTTAACTATTAGGTTTAATTTAAATTGGTCATTATGTTTAGCCAAAGTTTAATCATTATGTTTAACTATTAGATTTAGCCACTAGGTTTAGTCATTATGTTTAACCACTAGATTAACTACTAGGTTTAACTTAAATTTGGCCATTATGTTTAACCAAAATGTTTAACTATTAGATTTAGCCACTAGGTTTAATCACTATGTTTAACTATTAGATTTAGCCACTAGGTTTAATCACTATGTTTAGCTACTAGATTTAACTATTAGGTTTAGCTTAAATTTGGCCACTATGTTTAGCCAAAGTTTAATAATTATGTTTAGTTATTAGATTTAATCACTATGTTTAACCATTAAATTTAACTACTAAGTTTAACTTAAATTTGGTCATTATGTTTAGACAAGATTTAAAAATTATGTTTGACCATTAAATTTAGCCACTAGGTTTAGTCATTATGTTTAACCACTAAATTTAACCAAAGTTTAACCATGGAGTTTAACCATTAGGTTTATTAACTAAGTTTAATCATTAATGTTTAACCAAAGTTTAATCATTATGTTTAGCCACTAGATTTAGCCATTAGTTTTAGTCAAAGTTTAGCCATGAGGTTTAGCCATTAGGTTTAATAACTATGTTTAATCATTAGATTTTATCATTAAGTTTAACCAAGGTTTAGCCATTATGTTTAACTAGTACATTAAACCACTAAGTTTAATTACTTAATTTAACCATTATATTTAGCTTAATTTTAACCATTAATTATCATCTAGGTTTAGCCACTACGTTAAATGATGTGAAATATATATGCAAAATAAAAAACTTGACAAAAGTTGAACATTTTTCATGATGTGGTCCATTGGTAAGGACTTGATTTATTATTGTGAAGGTTTGAGGTTCAATTCCTTATACTTGTAACCTATGTGCATGCTTGAAAAGCTCAAGTAAATTAGACTAAGGTAATTTGGTGAGGTTAAATTAGGTGAGGTGAGGTTAAGTAGGTTATGATGTGTTGTGTCATTTCCCACATGCGCACATGGTGTTTCCATGTTTGACCATCTTAGGCCTCCAGGAACAATATTTCATAAGGTAGAACCTTCCACACACAAAATAACATGTTTTACAATCACATCCAAAGTAATTGGTGTTGTCTACTACAAGTACATAAAATCTCCAAGCTTGAACCTACAAATTCAAGGCTGATAACAACCTCCATGAACTATGCATAATAAAAAATATTTTGGTGTTGAGCAATTGTTAGATCCTCCATAGCCATAAGCATCACACGTCTAAATAAAATTGTTATATGTTCACATGTTTAAAGCCACATTATAAGATCATTTGAATTCACTATTGCCATAAAACCATGTCGAATGGAGGTCAATAGCTCATTGTCATGACCAAACAATAAAAAAATATGGTGAAAATTATGCAAGGGAGGCCTACCAATTAAACACATATCCCATGGCCAACTATGGTAATTACATGTCCCAATATCTAATATGGCCCTTTTGGAAGCCATACTTGCACAATCTTTACTTCATTATTTACATCATCCTCTCAACTAACCTCTCCACTTTAGAATGGTCTTGTAAAATCATTTGATGATCTATCAATGCCTTTTCACACAATTTTTGGAATTCGCCACGGAATTCCATGCCTTGATTAATGAAAACCTTAATTTAAACACCAAACCTATTGAACAATATATCGGAAAATGCATATGCAACTCCCTCACTACTATAATCTAGCAATTCAACACCAACTCTAACCATTTGGAAAAATGTTTGACCATAACCAAAACATATCAACTATGTCAAGGTGTCAAACTCAATAGGCTTGCAAAATCCAAATTCCATCGATAACCTAACCCTATACTGGGTAAAGGCTATAAATGAAGTGTAGGTGCATTAAATGATGCTTGAACTTGGTCACACACCCATACACCAAAAAAAAACTGGCATCCCTTGCCACCAATATTGAATTTGGAACAAACTATATGTTTGTTGGGTCCCAAAATGACCCAATTTTTCATGAACATGTTGTACAAAGCCCTCACATTGTTCAAGGAAAAGTACTACCCATATTCATCCATCTATCCACACCTGTAGCAAGGAATTACCTTCCCATTTGAACTGCTTGTAGGCTTTATGCACAACATGATTTCATTCCTTGGGTGTCATTTTGACCAAAATTTCATTTGCTTGTAAATATGCAATAATTCATGAATCATCATGTATATCTTGGGCACCATTGCCCTCCAATTCAATGTCCTCCTTTTGGGAACCGCCAATACCCATTCCCACTTAAGGTACTTCTTTAGAACATCCCAATGTTTAAAATACATAGGTATGCAAAAACATGTCATCTTGGTACTGCTTCAAAATCCATATCACCATGCCACCAAGCTTCTATGGTATCCTTTTCATTGGAATTTGGGTTTTAATTCAACCCATCAGCATCTCATTTAACCCTACTAACATTGTGAATAATATCAAAATCGTATTCGTACATGATAAGTGCCCATATGGCCAACTTTCTTATGAATCGATTTGATTCCATCAAAAACTTAAAAGACTGGTGATCAATAACCAAGGTGAATGACAAACTTTTCTTTGGGTGGTACCATTAGGAACCACCTTGTCAAAATCACAAGAAAGTTGGACCCAATTTTAAAAATAAAATTCCATACATCTATATATACATTGGTTTATTTTATTAGACTAGGTGGGTTATGTTTTCCCCACCTATGCACACACTCATGAAAATAATGAGCACCCAAAAACCTATAACATGCGTTAACATTTTGATTCCTGAACCATTCCTGACCCAATTTATGACTTTTTTCTTTTAAGTGTCTTTACACTTACACATTAGATATTTTTTCTTGTTTATTTAGTGCATGCACAAGGGAATGGTCCAAACTAGTCATTAAAACAACAAAAGGTGAAAATAGTTATCATTTGTGTTCTTGACATCAATGGATTTTTGGGATTTCATGATGACTTCAAAAATTCATAATTAAATGAAAATGGATTCAATCAATTATCTATACAAAAACATCAAGTAGGTTAGCATTTGAAGTATTCTTAAAACTTAACATCCAATAAAAATTCCCAAAAAATAGATTCCTTTTGTGTTTTTGATAAAAAATATCCCTCGTGTGACATTCCTAAAACTTTTTCCTTATGCATTCATTTTCCACATCAAAACATTAAAAAAAATTTAAAAAATTAGAGTTTTGAATTCTACACAACTTGTGTAACCTTTTGATAAATAATTTGGAATGAAATGTTTTCTTTATGTGAGTCCTATGTTGTCTTGAAGTTGGATGGGTTTTTAGGGTGTGCCATTTCTAATGGTACCATCCAAAGATAAGTTTGCCCTGAATGGACTACCATGAATATAACATCAAACTGATGAAACTACCTAAATAATTATGAGGCATTCCCTTTCATATGAACTCTATTTGGCCTTTGTCTAATTGTTGGATTAATTGGCATATGCCACCATAAACTTTCAACCATCACTATAGTTGGGTAAGCATGGCTCCTAACTTTAAAGTATTCTAATTAACATTTAATTGGAAGTATTGTCCTTGTATGGGTTGTCGCAAAATAAGGGTTAATGACAACCAAACTTTCAACTCTTGAAAGGTATATTTTTGCACTTCACCCAAACATATTCTTGATCAAGCTACATCAATTAGATCAAAGGTTTGGCAATGTTATTAAACCTTTTAACAAATTTTCAATAATAATTACACAAGTTTAAAAAGGCTCGTAATTGATTAACATCTACTGGTTGAAGAACCTATGAGATAGTTCAACCTTAGCCTTTTAAACCCCTAGTCTACTTAGATAAATCATATGACCTAGGTATTCCACCTTAGTACAAAAGAATCAAAATTTGCATGGGTGAAATTAGGGTTATGATCCTTAAATTTTCCAAACATCTCCTACAAATGATGCATATAATCCTTGGATGTCAATTTTTAAATGATGATGTCATCAATGTAACATTTGTTGAAAGTGAAACATGACACCACCCAATCCATTACCCTCTAAAATTCTACAAGGGTGGTTTTCAAACCAAGTAGTAAAAACCACCATTAGTACAAAAAATCCTTCCCATGATGATCAATTCCCCAAAATGTCGTCTTGACCTTGTCACCATTGTTAATGAGATTTTTATGTTTCCCACTTGATGCAAATTTCCTTTCCTAAATTCTAAATAGGTAAAAATTACCCAATGCTAATAGGTATTCCAACTCATTTTGAAAATACAAAGTTATATTAAAAAACCAAAATTCCAAGTTTGTACATTAAAGATTTAGAAAGTAAGTATGGAAAATAAATGTATGATATTTCTCATGTTCTACATACCATCCTTCCTTTGACTCCAAGTTTGAACTTTGAAATGCCTCATGCAAATCACCTAAATAGTAACTAGTTGATAAAAACATTTTTTTCTAATCAACTAATAAAAACTAGCTAGTAAAATTGTTATAAACAATCAAAAAATTTCAAAATCTACTACATGTTCTACTAACTACCTATTCTATCAACTACAAGTTCTACAAACTACCAATTCAACATGTGTCATTGGTTAAGTTATTATTGATTATACAATCAATACCAATTCATCAACTACTAGTTAAAGTACTAGCTCACAGAGAAATTTGGTTAACAACCCTCCTCAATGGTATCTAATGGTAATTAGATCGTAAGTCCAAAGTACTGAAAACCATAACCTACCCAAGGGCATCAAAAGTTTCCTCCAACAAGGGCATGTTTTATTTATTTGAATGTGTTTATTTATTCACATGATGGTAATCACCACACATGTGAGGTTTAGTTCAATTTCCAAAAATATCTTTCTTGGTTAGCATCAATATTGTTAATTCATATTCATCCCTAGACATTTATAGCAAACTAGTATTTAACAACTTTGTTGTCCATACTTGAATGAAGGCCCTTTCCACCTAGAAATTAGATTATCTTCTTCCTTGATACAATTTGAACCTCTTGTCCTTTCAATTGGCTTAAATCCTTCAAACTAAAAGCAAAACATCTAGTATAACTTTACAATAGTCATTTTATTTCCTACGCTTCACCTCTTATAATTGTTGGACCAATATCTAATTCCTTAATCTCTACAATCACATGCATTTTGAGTTGGGGTGATTGACTATCTTTAATCCTCAAGGTTGAAATCATTGCATGTAATTGTTACATAAAAATATGGGAGGGTGCCACGATGTCATGGTGCCCTCAAATCACCAACTCTTTTCCCAACATCCAAAAACCCTTCTTGGCATCCTAAATGACCCCATAATTACTAAGGATGACCCCCCCCCCCCCCCCCCCCCCCCCCCCACTACATTAAAAACTATTTACGCGATATAAAAAAAAAAAAGAAGGGAAGGAGGGGTGGGGGTGGGGGGGG
>Ga0116231_10001482_pt1 | contig 48040 bp, 42 predicted proteins | sample S1TSphgellanicum_2_FD_89695 | JGI IMG/M metagenome (GOLD analysis project Ga0116231, IMG submission 89695) | Host-associated microbial communities from peat moss isolated from Minnesota, USA - S1T2_Fd - Sphagnum magellanicum MG | ecosystem: Host-associated > Plants > Peat moss > Unclassified...
AAAAAAAAAAAAAAAAAAAGATTCTGGGCTGTCCAAGGCCTAAATATTTTTTTTTTGGTCTACCAAATCTTTTGCCTCAAAAAATCAGACTGCCCCTAATTTCTTTTTTATCTGGGGAAGTTACATCTGGGGAAGCTCCTCAAAAAATCAAACTGCCCCTGATTTCTTTTTTCTCTGGAATCAGTTACATATGGGGAAGTTATGACTGGAAGAATTTTCCAGGCACTGCCTGGACAGACAGACAGACACCACTGTTGCTTTAATATATAAGATAGAAAATACCTATTGAAAATAGTCACAAACTACCAAAGATACCGACTAAAGTATCTACCAAACAATACCAAACATTACCTTTTTAACAATTCTAGAATGTAGACAAACTTTAATTAAAACTATTAATATGTCATTGGAAAGTGTCTCCCAAGGGCTATAAAATCGACACTTAAAATGCTCAATTTAAAATATATTCAAGGAAATTATGAGTCACCAAAATTCCTATCGAATTATTTACCAAACTATTTGAAAAGTCTACCAAACTATGTATACCAAACTATTTATTGAATTATTTATTAAATTGACTACTAAACTTTATTTTTTGAATGATTTCGAAAGTTAAATCACCTCCAATTAAGGTGAATGTTACTACAAACTAGAAACCTCCTTCTAATGGCTACAAGATAGACTTGTAAAAGAATCAATTTGATTTATGCTTAGGGAAGTTATGAGTTTCTTTATGTTTTGCCACCAAAATATTAGTCTCATTTGCACCAACCAAAAAGGATGACTCTACTATTTTAGTAAGGTACCACCCTAGTGTTTTTTGGACAAGATCAACTTTTGAAGAGAATTTGGAGGTTCTATAAGGGGTATTGGTAACCTTCCCTTTAGGTCAACATTGCCTTTACCAAAAGGAAGCGCGCACTTCTACAATTCTACAAAAGTGGATTTCATTGACTTTCAAATTAGTACTTAATACTTAAATTTATAATTTTCCTATGTTTTATTTTTCTTAAACATTTTTTAGAAGATTATTAAGTTTGTTTTAAAACTTATGTATTTAGTTTCTTGGAATACCAAGAACATTTTTATGGAATTTTTTCTTGTCTTCCAACCCAAGTTATGCATTGTTCTAATGCCAAATTCTCTCACAAAACTTTAGATTTATTTGGTCACTCCCACTATTTGTGGTACATATTTTTGCTATAGAATATTTTATTCAAATTCATGCAAGTTTGAGTATTTTTCTACTTCTATCAAAACTCATTTCAATAAAATCTTTTACGGAGAAGTTTTTCACATTCCATGTTATATAAAAGTTTCAAGACTTATTATGTTAGAGTATTTTTACTATTTTTACACATAATAAATTTACTCAAATTTTTTTTAATGAAAATCTTTATTTAAATATTTCTTGTATTCTAGACCATGAAAGGAAATTGTCAAAGTTGTTGGGTACACCATTTGACATCAACATTGATAAATTTTTTATGAGAAGAATAAATGAAATATAAAGTACTAAATTACTAGTCTTCAATTTATCTACCTTTGGTAGGGAAAGGACTAATTGTTAATTTAGTTTTCCTTCATCTATATGATTCTTGTTAATTTTGTGGATAAGGTCCAAGAAGGTAGTCAAGAAATGCAAAACTTTTTTGAAGAATTTCTTATGGGGTGAAAGAGAGCAGAATGTAAGATCAAAAGTCCAATGGGACAATTATTTTCAAAACAAGATCATCAAACTAAGAATTATTAACTATGAAAAAACCTTATCAACATTCCTTTGCAAATTTTGTTTGCCTTTGGACTTGGTGACTTTAATCTCAAGTTGTGAATACAACATAGTTTAATTAAATAGGTACATGCATTCAAGGCACAAATGATGGGTTGTGGACTTTCAATGGGCACTTGTGGACATAAATGTTGCAATATGAGGTTTTAAAACTTGGGGTAGGATCATGAAAGTGTGTAAAAAGAATCCTCTACATAAAATTCAATTCTCCCCTTTCCCACCTTGGCTTATTCAATCAATAAAGTGAATATTTTATGGTTCACAATGTTCAATGGAAAACAATTCAACATTTTGATTATTAAAGTTCAAAATTCCATAAAGTATGTTTAAATAATGTGGGGGGCCTCTAGGATCTAACTATTGGGATACCTTCCTCATGGGACATTATAAAGGTTAAATTCAATTTTGACAATGATGAGGCATGTTTGTGTGAAAGGATTACAAACAACTTACCATACCAACTGTCAAGGAGGTGTTATAACAATTGAAGGAACAAATTGAAGTTAGAGAATGGGTTGACATGTACGGAAAAAAAGGAGTCTTGGGCTCCCCAACTATTGTACTACATACCACATAAAACTTAAATTTAACCTACCACCTACACCCACAAAAGTTAATAAATATCCCATGTGAAATCTTAATATTTGTAATAAGAAAACTTGTTGATGACTATATAAGGACTTCAGTTGAAAGTATCAAATGAAGGGTTGGTCAAACAAATTAAGAACATGCACATAAAAATTGGCTTCTTATTAATTTTGTTGGAGATGTCAGATTTGACCCTAAATATTGTTGTGTTTGGGACAACCATGGCTACATGATGAAATATTCATCAAAACAAAGGAGGAAAATGTTAAATGATAACCAAAATTCTTGCAAATGATATTGAAGTAATGGGACCCAAGTCTTCCACAAACTTTTTGATTCCAATGGAATGATGCTTGGCTAAAAATGAGACTAAAAAATACTCACTTTATTCATATGGACCTTGTGGCACAAAACCTTAGTAGTCAATCTTTGGGGACTCCGATCTAACATAGTTTTGACATAGATATCCCATTGTGTCCAAGCTACAAGTCTTGGAAGTTCTATAATCCACCAATTTTGGGAGTGCCTTGAACATGGTAATGTGAACATGGGCCATTACATTCATTGGCAAATTGAAATTTCTTACTATTATCAATAAGCAATCAAAGGGATTCAACTTGTTTGTTTAACAATCTACCTAAGAGGATTCACAAAATCAACTCCACTTAGACATTGTTATGTAGAGTTACACATATGATATGTTTGGATTGAAAGGAATGATCTCAAATTCAATGACAACAAATGGAATAACATGTAGTTGGCAACACAAATGTGTTGACTACAAGATTACTTTAAACTAACTTGGCATAACACCATAAAAGAGATTAAAAAATCACCTTTAGTTGAACATAAATTTTTAGTCTATGAAGGAAAATGGTGTCAACATTATATGATTTTCTCTAGGGATGGTGGGAAGGTTAAATGGTCATAATAAATTCTGGAACTATGGAAGTTTGCTTGGTGAATTAGTTTTTTATTAGGGTTGGGTCTCCCCTAATTTCATTTTGTAAATTATTTATTTATTTTTGTAATAGATTCTTTCCACTTATGCCAAAAAAATATTTAAAATAAAATGAAATAGTGTTGTTTAGTTGTTTACTAACTAATACTTTTCTTTGAGTGCAAAAATGAAAAAATTTCAAAATAATGGTCTTTGCGATATGTACAAAAATATTGCCATATGTTTATATGTGCCAATGTAATATCAAATGCATCTGAAAAATTTCTACCAAGAAGGCATGTGTGTTTTTAACTCTTTAATTTCACTATTGAAATGATTTAAGATCATATAACCATATATTGGAAAAGTTATTATATACATAGTAGTTCAATCTTTATATATTTTTTGTAAAATGGTAATGACCTCTTTACCACGTGTCTACACATATTGCATAATGTGTGTGTTGAGTTGTTTAAGATTTTTTTGTAATATGACATAAGATTATAATATTAAATTGCTCTAGTTTTGATTAAGAAAATGAACCATTATGAAAATTTCATTTCCCATGAAAATGTAAATTAATATCATAATGTTCATATATTTCCCATGTATGAGCTTGCAAAAGTTGTCACATCATTGGATACTCAAATCTTTAAATACATTTCAAGGTTTCATAATGTAAGGTTAGAAACAATGGTTTCAAAAATATTCAAAAGCATAAGAATGATGGCTATATATATATGCAAGAATTTAAAAATATATACATGATGGGGGATTATTAACAAGCAAAAAAATGCAAGGAATTAAGAATCATAGAGCTTTGAATATATAATGATACCATACTAAGTTGCAACAATGAATAACACAATAATCAAAATAATGATAATTTAAATTTTCATGTGGTAATCAAACATTAGTTAATTTGTACCCTTTCAAAGCCTCAAAAACGTTTTATAATCATTTGTACAATCAAATGGATCAAAAACCTAATTTCTTTGAAAGATCATTAACAATTGACACACAACATTAAATTTACAAAAAAATGAATTAGACCTTTCTTTGAATTGATATACAACCAAAACTTGAAATGGTGGGTTAGTTATCATTTTGTGGTCCTAATAACTAAGCAAGATAGACAACTCATCATTATCAACCAATATTTAAGCATATTGACAAAACTTAGGATTGTATCATGAACATTTTTTCTTATGCATATTAATGGAGAAAATTCAAATAACCATCTTCATTTTTTAGTTATAGCCATTATATTTTACAAAACCAATGAAATGCAAATAATTAAAGCATCCATCCAAGTTTAATTCTTCACCTTTTTCCAAACCCACCCAAAAACTAAAATTGAAATAACAAACAATGGGAAATTATTAATAGGAGACCATCTAGACCAATCATTATGGTTGGCCAATCAAAAACATGGATTGATAATCAAATCTTACTTAATACATTTTTCATAACAATTAAATTATATTTATTACGTTGTATTATGTGTTTTACCAAGTTCAACATCCTATGAACAAATGTTGGGCAAAAACCATTTTGTTAAGCCAAAACAACATGTTTTCACTTTCTTCATCCAATTTTGTTTTGGTGGGTAACAAACTAAACACCTTTGGAATTGCTCTTAGAGCATATGCACCACTTGGGTATAAATCTTGTGATATCCCTAAATTGACTTGGTTTTGGAAAAAACCCCAAAAACATTGGTCCACCATAAATCCACCAATGACAAATTAGGGAAATGTGGCCAAGGTAATTTAAGTCTATCCTTGCTAAATTGTTCAATTCCTAATGAGTTTTGTCTTGTTGTTAAACCCCATGCGAGGCTATGGATTGGACCAAATGGCAAGCTATTTGAGGTTTTTGGCATATGGAAAATGTTCGTTCAATGTTTGTTTGTTGAAAGAGAAGACCATTGTGATGAGTGCCATTGCTTTACTCACACACCTTGTTGTCCAAGCATGTTAATGTTTTTTGGTTTTCCAACATTGTGTAAGATCAATGTAGTTGTTAATAGAAAGGTAAACACTAAAAATGATGCTACACCTTTTCTTCAGTGGAATCAAAGCAGTAATTTTAGTGGTGATGAATTGGTCAGGTTGTGCAAAACATGGTTGAACATTAGACAAAATTCCACAAAAGGTGTTGGGCTTCAATACCTGATTTTTTCAAGAAATTTAGGGGGTGAAGGTGTTGCAATATATCCCCAACGGTCATTATAATCAAAGTGGTTGATTATGCAACATGCAATGTTAAAGTTTTCAAAGAGCATTTACAAGTGATTGTGAGTTTGATGGATTTAACATTAATGAAGATGACAAAATTGCAAAGGTAAAGATCTTATATCAAGGCTCATCAAAAGATAACAAACCATTTACCATGATGGAATTGTTGGTGAATGTTGAAGCTGGCTCCAAAATGACAAGCACAATGTGCCCCACCTCTACCACCCTTAAAGTGGCAAATTCCATAGTCACTAAACATAAACAAAATTGTGATGAAAGCACATGTGTGGATGCAACATCAACATTAATTTAGTTTAGGATTGAGTACATAGGTAAAGGAGGTCCAAAATTCTTTAATTAACTTGCAAGATGATTAAACAATTTTTTTTGATGATGTTTAATTTTTAATTTTTTTTGGCATCAAATCTTGACATTTTATATAGTCTCATAATAATTCATTCTTTTCAATTTCAACTTGGCAATTGAATTTTCATTTCATTTTATCGAAGTAAAATGTGTACACATGGATAATGTTTCAACACCTAACCTATTGATTGGTCAATAACTTATTTTAAAAACTAATCCTAGTATCCTTTGAAAGCCCATAGATGGTTGACTAGATCATTTTGAAGTTAGTAATGAACATCTTCTTGTTGAACATTGAGCAATTTGTGAACAAATCTTTCAAATGATAATCAGATTAACGTTCAATATCGCTCCAAACGAACTATTGTTTGCTATAGCCAAAAATTTGGATTTGATTCTACATCTCCTTCTTCATCTTCAATCACCATGTTGGGCATGATCATAACTACTTTCTAAACCGATTTCATGATTGTTTCACTGCACCACTATGTCGAGCATCGCACCATTCCCCTTCATGCTTGTAGGACACCCAATGCGCATTCAACATGCTTACAAACCCCTTCTTGCATTTTTGTGAACCATTTTCACTTCTCACCTTGTGGCTTGGAGATAGTCTTTTGGAAAACAATCCAATCATGATATATGCCATCTACTAGGAGGTAGCACATGTGATAGGCATGGTAGTTCATAGTGAATTTTGCGTGCGGTGCAACATTGCGGAAGTAGTTCACCATGAGTGGAGTGATCAATCACATTGATGTCATTCAAAGAACTTAAAAGCCCTATAAATGCATGCCAAATCCATAAATCTTTGGTCACAAATGCCTCCATCACGAAACTCTTATTACCATCCATGCCAACCAACTGGACAGTTCTTCCATTCCCAATGTGTATAATCCACTAATCCAAACATTCCAAGGAACCTCAAAATTCATTGTGCCACATATGTTTCAACACATTAGCAAGATTGGGTTCATAGAAATATTCTTGTCCAAAGAGGCCATTAATAGCAACTGCAAACTTGTGGAAACACTTCATTGTTGTTGATTCACCAATTTGATTGTACTCATTTACATAATCAACTGCCATAATGTAAGCAAAACTTCACAAAGTTGTTGTGATTTTTGTAAACTAAAAAGCCCAATTGCCCAATAGCATCATGCTTCTTTTAGAAATACACATCATAATTCACAATGGCCTTATGAATTCCCACAAACAACTCCTTGCACATATAAAATCTATGCCTGAATGTTTCTACGAAATACACTGAATATTCATTGAAATAGTCTCACCAAATCTGATCATGAGCTTTTGAGAAATTGCAATCAATGTTTAGTGCCCTTCTTCTCTGTGAACCCCCATGCACTAACACCTTTGTTTGAATTGCAATGCACAATTGCATGGTCGTGAGCAACTCCCATGTTGCTTTTATCTCCTTGTCGTCACTAGCAAGACATTCATCAAGCCACACAATGTTTGCCATCGTTAATGCCACCATGTGCAAGAGGAAAAATCCAGTGCCCTAATGGAATGTTTATATTGTAAACTAGAAATTCTAAACTGCTGCATCCTAATTTCAATGCATTAAAATACCAATTAGGGCTCAATTTACACCTCAATTTAATGGAGATGCTCTTAGAAATCATGTCCAGTGGTTCAATAAAATGCCCTATACAATATATTTTGGATGAAGAAGTATTGCAATAAAATAATGAAAAGGTCCTTTAGACAGGCAGATATGCAGAGGTTAACAGTGCTTGGGTACTAACAAAGGAGATGATTTTTTTCAATTGGCCATCCATAATAATTGAGTTAGGTTGGGAGATTTACACAATCTTTCATTGTATGCAGTTCATTTTTCTGATGTTTTTGTGTGTGGGGGTGGGGGAATGTTTAATATTGCATGTTGGATGCGGTAAACATTAATATCATAGTACTTGGGCCAATTTGACACTAAATTATAATATTTTCAGAAATGTTGAGATTTTCAGAAAAACATTTTTTTAGTAAGAAAATGAAAAATCTGATGGAATATTTGAGAATATATCATTTGTTGAAATTGAATCCTCCAAATTATTTAATTATTCAACTAACACGTGTTGAAGTGGCTAAGGTGCTAGTTATGGTAGTTACCCAAATGAGGGGTGCTGCCAGATCTGTTCTTATGCATGATAGTCATTACATGCCCTTCTTAAAAAATATATTATTCAATGTTAAATATATTCAATATATTCAATGAAAAATCTACAATTTTTTGTTAACATTAGAATGCAACCATCAGAGCACACATCTTGATCTTACACGAAAACATTTAATCATTTTGATTTAAGGAAAAATAAAAATCACCTAAAAGAAATATAGATAATTGTTTTCAGCAACATTGACATTTTACATAGATAATAAGTTATTAATAACATTGACATCACCTAACAACACCATGGTGGTAGAAATGCATGCCACAAATGGATGGGCCACAATATTTTAATGTTCATACTATTGTTAACCGATGTATTAACTTCACAAATTCATTCCTCTTAAATCTATGCTTATCACAACTTTGAAAGGAAGAATTTATGAAATACATTATGTTTTTGCTTCATAAGGCCACCATATTTTCCTTTCAAGTTTTGTTGGAAATTTGCAAAATGAGGTGGGGTGTCTTCATACAGTCTTGCCAACATTTGCACAACATGTTGCATGTTCGGCCTTTCTTTGGATTCTTCCTACATGACATTAGATGAGTTATTAGGTAGGAGTATTTTCATGAACCAAACTTGGAAGTCAAATCAATGTCAAATGTCACAAAGAATTGAGATACTCAAAGTTCAAAGGGATTTCCTTTTAGTTCTTCCCCACAACACATTGTATGGATAATCCAACTAACATGTGATTCAATTAAATATGATCACAAAAGCAACCAAATTCAAAATTCTTACAAATGCATTTGACCACATTTTAATAATGGAAATAAACCTTATCAAGAGCAGTGAATAATACATCACCTTGATGCACATGAGCGAAATTTCCATCAATAGCTTTGCTTCCTTAGGGTTGAATCCACTAATTGAATTGTTGAGCAATGACTTGAAAATGTCTTCACGGCGACCTTGTTGCATTTTCATGCGTGCCCATTTGGTAAACATACGAACATCTTCTTCCTCTTCCACATGTTGATTGAAGTTTCTCTTCCCTCTTACAAGTTCAATCAACACCACTCCAAAACTGTATACATCAGTTTTTGTTGACACTTTGTGTATGTCAAGAATTTCTGGAGCCATGTATCCATATGTTCCTGGTGTCATGTAGGAACTTAATTTCATCTGAAACAAGAATTAGAAATGTAATCACCATTTAGTACATGGTCAGTTTTGCAATTCAAAAATTAATATTTCAACATCAATAACACGTTAATAATTTATTTCCTTGTTAGACTATAGATGTTTGAATGGGTTACATTTATTAGTTACAAGGCACATATATAAGATATATTGCCATTAGGTCATTGAATTGAATAAACACATAAGACAAAGTGGGAAACATACCACACTTCCATCTGCATTGAAAAACTTAGCCAACCCAAAATCTGCCAGTTTTGGGATATAATCTCCATCCAATAGGATATTTTGTGGCTTGATATCTAGATGGAGGATGGGAGGGTTGCATCCATGATGCAAATATGCCAATCCTTGAGCAACACCTAAGATGATGCGCATTCGTGAATTCCAATCTAAAAACCGTTCTGAACCATCATTAAATAGCCATTTATCAAGGGATGAATTGGACATGTACTCATACACCAACATGTGTTTGGAACCCTCAACAGAGTAGCCCAAAAGTCGAACCAGATTAACATGGTGAATGGATCCCAAAGTGTGCAATTCTGTTTCAAAAGACTTTTTTACACCTTCATCATTGGTGCCAAATGGCTTCAAAACCTTGATTGCAACTTTTTTGTTGCTAGGTTGAAGTTGACCTACATACACATGCCCAAAGGCTCCTTCTCCCAAAATATTTGGAAACCCTTCCCCAAATGTTATAAGGTTTTGAGTTGTAAATTGTTTAAACAGTGGGTCAACAATCAAATTGTTTGTGTGTAAATTTTGTGATGTAGATTGATTAACATCCACCATATGTTTTGCCTTTCCCACATTTTGCAATGGGCTTGAGATTTTTGATTGAGGCACCTCCAAATTTTTTGAATCTTCTGCAGACCACTTATATTCATCTGATGATCGTTTGACATCATCTACTTGTGGTTTTAAAGTGGATGCATCATTTAGTTGAAGAGCATCAGTTTCGTCCATGTTTGTTAAGGCACCCAAAGTTCCCACTTGACCCAATTGATTAGCAACCTCCATCACTGATCCTTGTAACCTTACCAGATCTGGCTGAGCTTGTTGAAAAAGGCAATCCAATTGATTAGCAACCTCCATCACTGATCCTTGTAACCCTACAAGCTGTTGCTGGGCTTGTTGAAGAAGGCCCAGTGTAGGCAAAACGTGTTGAACTGCCATAACAATTTTCCTCTTGAGCTGAACTTCATCCCTGCAACCAATTTCAAGTATCAGCATGGCCAACAACAAACTGATGATCAAGCATTTGATTATGAGTAGAGGAACGCCTAAGGAGTGGGAAGTCCCCCGAATAAGCCTTAGGCACTTATCTTGGGAACATCCTGCTGGGGGTATTACCTACCAAAACCTTAGAACATACCCATTTGCTTCACAAAGTCGAAATCCTGTGATGTTAGTCGCTGTCAACAAAGCTTGTTCCCATCTTTTAACGTCTTCCTTTCTCCCTAGCTTTAGATGCTTCCGAAAAGCGCAAGCAAATGCTCCTTTGTGGGGTCTTTGTAGGTCTTCTGGCTCCACATCAAGATAGACGGGAAAAATGAGCTTGCCGCTTTTCAGGATGTCGCAAAGCTCCTCCAAACAATATTTGGACTCAGCATAGTCCTTGGAAAATATCGCAATATGAACACGCACACTCCAGAGAGCTTCATTGTAGTAGTTGAAAGTATGTTGACCCTTGACGAGTGATTTGGCATACACGAAAGGACGGAACCCAGCCGTACAGAGGGCCTCATAAAGGTGAGCCACGAACTTTCCACAATGGGTTCCACGATGGTTCAGAAACACATCATATGTGTCCAGCCGACCGAAGCTGCTGCTTGAGCTTTCTTTATTTACTAAAACATCTGAGGGATCAGCCCTAGGCAGCGATCTACTTGCTGAAGCGTGATCTGGTGGATCAGCCGCATGTGGCACTAGGCTTTCATGACGCGAAAAAAATCGACTACACACCCACGCTACGATCCATGCGATCCATGCCCACATGCCTTGGAACATGGTTTGATGTCCCTATTCGAATCAACTTGTGGCTGTTTCAACTCTGCAGTAGAAACCAGACCTACATGGTGTAAACTTCCGTGTTCCAGTGCACTCTTGACATCCCGTCCTTTTGGTGTACCACATAGAGTACTGGCGACAGCCAGAATAAAAAACTCGCGCACCTCATTTTGAGATTCCCCCCAACCCCATCAAAAGCAGCGCGGGCCCCACTCCCCCTCCCCCAAAAGAGATCACCCAAGAGTCCAAGGAGTTGCAGAACTATATAAAGCAACCCAAAGCTCTACGTAATGCACAGGTTCTCACACCATAATTAATATTCCAACGCTTAGTCCGTAGATCACAAGAAACTGTGGAGCAGCGTTCGATCATCGGAAACTAGAGCATCCTAATAATGGAAGACGTGAGATTGTCTTTCCTGATTTATCGACAATTGCTGTAGGGCATATGGAGTGCAGGAAAGTGTGGGGAAACACTGAAGTATCGGACTCAGACGTTGGCCTTAGATATTTTCTCAAAACCGACAATGACCAGAAAAATGGGTATCGGTGAAGGATCACACGCTCGGCGAAGGATTCATCCCGGTCTAATTTGTCAAATTTCGCTGCACTTTCCATCGGATTGTGGTCAGAAAACAGTTTTGTGTTGGCTTGCAGTTCACTAATTAGGGTTTTTTCATGTCTGAAGTGTGATGAGTGTACGGTTAAAGGGTCACATTGGTTTTCTGCATTCGAGGTTTGAGCGCTGCTTGATTATGATTGGATACACAAGGGTTTAGGGTTTAGCTTTTCGGTGACGTTTTGGTGAAGGCGAAAGGAGAAGTTGCATTTGCTTTTGGTTTCTGGACAAGTTTGGTTAAAGATGCATGGGTTAAAGATGCATTGAAGAATTTAGTAATATGATGGTCAACACTATTGGAAATTGACAATGGACCAATGAGAGAATAGAGATGATAAAAACACTAATTTTTCCAATGAGCTTTCCACCCAACCTTAAGATCACAAATGTTGCTACAAACTTACGATCCACCTTTCAGCTCTTGCCTAATCTAAATAGGAGGTAAACACCCCCATGTAGGTGTTTCCTACCCTGGAAATGCATGCACAAGCACATGCACAAGGCCATCATCTCATGCATAGAGATATTTCACATTAAACTGAACTAAATATATTTAAGTAAACTTAACATATTTCATAGTCCCAAAAATATGTGCATGTAACACAAATATTTCAAATAATTATAATTTAGTAAAAATAATTTAAGTAACTTGGTAGGAAGTTGATATCCAACACCTTTACTCAACGAATTATCAAATTATGCACTTAATTACACCCATCAAGTGTTGAAAATATTCATGTTTGTCAATAGAAAGTCCCTTGGTCAAAATATTTACAACCATATTCTCCATGTTGCAATACACCAACTTAACAAAGCCTTTTTCAAAATTTTCTCCCACCAAATGATGATGAATCTTGATATGCTTTGTGCAAACATGAAAGATTGGGTTCTTTGATAAAGATATATAACTTTGATTATTGCCATATATGACAATGGGTTTCATCTATGGAACACCAATGTTCCCAAAAAGTAATGAAAACTACATTGTTTGCCTTGTTGTTTGTGGAGTTACAATATATTTAACTTTTGTTAATGACATAATGATAAAGGTTTGCTTTTTACTATTTCAATTAATATCACCATTTCCCAATAAGAAAACATAGCATGATTTGGATTTGTGGTCATCCATATTGCTAGCCAAATTTTCATCACAATAGGCACACATTTATGTGTTTCCATAGACAATAACATAATCCCCAATATTCGGACACTAGTTTTGATAAACATTATTCTCGGAATGAACCTTGACCATATTGTTTCCATTAATTCCTTGGCTATGAAGAACATCCCTTTCAAAACACATATGGCCTTTCATGTTCCTATTAGAACCTTGGTTATGCCTTAGCCATGGGTTATGTTCTTTTCGAAATTCAATTGGCCCTAATTATGGTTAACATCTTCATAAAAATGCACCTTGCCCATAATAGCATCCTTGATGTTTTTTTTTAAACATAAACCAAAATCCACTGTGTTTTTTAAATATCAAAAAATATGTTTCATTGTAATCCAATGTGATTGTTTAGGATTAGCCATAAACTAATTCACAACCCCCATTGCATGTGCAATATTAGGTTTTACGCATACCATTGCATACATGAAACTTCCAATAACATTTTGAAACAAGATAACCCGCATTATTTCCAAGTATACATCACTTTGAAGACCCATATCCTTCAAAAGCTTGTAATTGGTCATAAAAGGAGTTCACACTAGTTTACTTTTATCCATTCCAAATTGCCTCAATATACTTCCAATGTATTTACTTTAGTTCAAAAAAATTGATCAGTTTTGTTGAACAATATTGACTTATATCCCCAAACAATATTGGGTCTCATTTGAATCCACAATTTCAAATTTTTGAGAGGGATTATCCTTTGTCTCTTCCAACAAAATGAAATCATTCGAGGCCCAAAATCAAATCATCAACATATAAAGTTATGATCACATAAGAATTTTCTCGAGCTCTTTTAAAATAAACTTATGGTCAAAGTTTTCTTGAACTCTTTTAAAATGAACATTATGGTCAACAAAGCTCCTTTCAAACTCCGAAGATAAAAATATGCATTAATCTTGTGATTCCATTCATGAGGAGATTATTTCAAACCATACAAAGATTTTTGAAACTTACATACCATATTCTCATTACCCTTGACCACAAAACCTTCTAGTTGTTGCATATATCTCCTCTAAAATATTTCCATTCAAAAAAAAAATTTAACATCCATTTGAAAAACTTCAAAATCTTCTATGGTAGCAATTGTATGCACAACTCAAATTGATTCCATTCGTGCAACAAGGGTTTAAATTTCATTGAAATCAATACCTTCAACTTGTGTAAATCCCCTAGCCAACAAATGAGCCTTGTGTTTTGCCATCAACATTATATTTGATCTTGAAGATCCATTTGCAACTCATTGGTTTGTGATTAAGTGGAATAAAAGTGAATATCCAAATCTTATTGTCTTGTAAAAACTAAAACTCAAAATCCATGGCATGTATCCAATGTTGTAAATCTTCACCATCCAAAGCCTCCATAAAAGAATGGGGTTCATTAACATCAACAAAAAAAACACATGAAATATTCACCTCTTTTTCAACCATTGTTGGATTTTCTCACACATTTTGAAAAAAAAATTCATCCTCCATCTTTGGTTTTTGATTTGGAACCGTATGTTCTTATAATTTTGAAACCATTATTTCCCAATTAAAGTTTTTGGATTCATCAAAGATAACATTACAACTAATGCTGACATATTGGTTTATAAGGTTGTATAATTACCCCTTTGTCTCTTCACAATAGTTAATGAATATGCGTTTGACACCTTTGGAATCCAACTTTGTCCTTGTTTCCTTTGGCACATGAACAAATGCAACATAACCAAAAACATGCAAATGACTTATGGAAGGTGTGTATCCACACCAAACCTCTTTTAATATCATGTCAAAAATTACATTGGTAAGAATTCAATTATGGATATATGTTACAGTTCCCACTATTTTTGCCCAAATTTTATGATCTAGCTTAATATGTTGTAGCATACATTGCACATTTGCAACGAATGTTCAATTTTTCCTTTCAACTACACCATTTTACTCTAATGTGTATGGAATGGTTGTTTGCTTCACACTACCATTCTCCTTGTAGAATGTATTGAAATTCTTAGCATTATATTCCCCACAAGTCCATCACATTTAATTACCTTGATCTTTTTTTCCAATTTGATTTTCTACCAAGTTTTCATTATTACAAAAATAGGTTATTTTGACTAAAGAATATAGTGAGAAAGGACCCCATTTGGACACGTGTCAAAAAAACCACCCTCTCAATTTGGAAAATCATTTTGGCCATGTCATACATGACTTGGGATGGTCTTTTTATTACAAACTATTGAACTATTTGACTAGTCATTTTGACTACTACATATTGGACCATTTGACTAATCAAATTTCTACCCAATGTTTTTGGATTATTATCAAAAACAAAGTTGTCTAAGTAGGTTTAGGTAGGTAGGTAGGTAGGTAGGTTGTATATAGGTTTAGGTAAGTCATATTAAAAAGACAAGTAGGTAGGTGGTAGCTTAACCTAACCTACCTAGCATATGCTACTTAATTTAGTTTAATCTATTTAATCTTCTTAATTTAACCCAACTTAATTTAACCTACCTTCCCTAACCCGTTAAACATATATATAGGTTACAATATTAGGAATTGAACCCCAAAATTTCATAATGATAAACCAAGTCTTTACCAACGGACTACACCAACAAAAGTGTTCAACTTTTGTTAAGTTTTTCATTTCACATGTTTATTTCACATCACTAAACATAGTGGTTAAACCTAAATGACAATTAATAGTTAAATCAAATGGTTAAACTTAGTGATTAAATTTAATGTTTAAACCTTAGTTAAACCTAGTGATTAATCTAATGCCTAAACATAATGAATGGCGAAACTGCATAGTTAAACTTTGGCTAAATTTAGTGGTTAAACATAATGACAAAAATTTGGCTAAACATATATAATGGTTAAACCTAATTAATAAACATAATGATTAAACTTTGGTTAAACATAATTATTCAACTTATGTGATAAATTTAATGGCTAAACTTTGGTTAAACCTAGTGGCTAAATATAATGACTAATCCTTGGATAAACACATAAACCTAATTGATCAATTTAATGGCTAAAATTTGGTTAAACTTAATGGCTAAACATAATGATTAAACCTTGGCTAACATTATGAAAAAAAAGGGTGTTTTGCAATTGGTTTTGCAACTCAATTTTTTAATTACAAAGGACATTTGTAATTCATTGTATTTATACAATGCAACTCAATTGCAATTTAATCAAAACAATTCATTTTCAACTACTATGCAACTCCATTATAATTACACCCATGATGTCATGCTGATGTCATTGATTGTCATCCATTTATTAAAATTTAACAAGTGACACTATGAAGATTTTTTACCATAAAAATGATTTTTTTTGGAAATATTGATTTCCATCATTCATTATGATTGTTAATGATGGTTTGAAATTGTAATATGTGGCATAATAAAAATTTCCACATGGTATATTAATCACATTTTTGAGTAAATGATTAAATAAATAAATATCTATTTAGTAGCTAGGAAAGTCGTACATAACCATAGGTAAACAAATTCATAGGTTTAAAAACCTACATACTTACATATTCACCTAGGACCTACCTACTTACATAGGTAGGTGAGTCAATAGGAAAGCACAAGATTAATTGAACTAAAAAATAGCCATGAAATTTTTTTTTTGTCTTATGTTTTACCTTTAAATTAAGTTTTTTTGAACTCATCCCAAAATGACATTTGTATTTTAATGTGATAATATGAAATAATAAACCTTTTATATATTGTTTGTAACATGGGATTTGAAGACAAAACATATGGGTTAAATCTTTTAGTTATTCTTTAGTTGCAAATTACGCTACAATTAAGTTGCAACTATAACATTTAAGCACTTAAGGCAGACCAAATCAAAGGGGAGGGCTCTATTGTTTTTAATGTCCAAAATAAATTTGAATCCCTCCTATTGGTGCCTATGAGGCATTAAAAACCATTACAAATGAAGGAAGTTTTGGCCTCCCAAAATAGACAAGGTCAAAAACTCAAAATTGCCAATTATTACAAAGGGCAGTTCCCAAGCACTTAAAAAATCTTTGTATGTTATTTTATTACTATTAGAATCCCAAGATGATTTTTAGAATTTTAGGTGGCATTCCTATAACATTTAAAATCATTTAAAATGAATAAGAAATAAGAAAGTTATGAGGTTTCAAAATAAAAGGGGTCCAAAGAAAAAGAAAAAAGGAAAAAAATGTGATTTGTAAGTTGGAAAACTTATTTCTTTTCTTGTTATTTTTTCATGGTTGTATTAATTATATCAATGAGAATCATAATCAAAAACTAATTGCAAATGTATTCCATAATGGGTGGTGGAAATGTGGACACGTGGCATAATTGCATTTATGTACATTATACTTAGTTACAACATAGGTGTTGTTTTAATGGCACATTTACAATAGTTCTAAAGTAGTTACCACATGTGACTATAATGCAACTCCTTAAAAATTCAAACATGGTCGACTACTTATGTATGTATGATGATTATAAATTATCATATAGAATACCCATTTTCAATTCACTTGCAACTATAATATAATTAACTAATTTTTTTACGTGGCAATTTATTTATTAATACATCGTATTTCTAAAATGATAATTATACACTAATTCTAATACCCAAGAGATAGTTGCACAATAATTGTATATCAGTTGTTTTTTTAATTTTAGTTGCAAGGTAATGTGGTTTCAATGGATGTGATTTCTCATAATGTAAACATAGTGATTACACCTAGTTGATAAACTTAATGGTTAAATTTCATGGCTAAATTTTTGTTAAAACTAATTGTTAAATCTAATGGTTAAACATAATGATAAACCTTGACTAAACATAATGATTAAATTTAATGGTTAAACATAGTGATTAAACTTTGGCTAAACATAATAGTTAAACTTAGGTTAAACCTAATGGCTAAGGATAATGACTAAACCTTGCCTAAACATAGGTTAAACCTAATGGCTAAATCTAATGGTTAAACATAATGACTAAAATTGGGTTAAACATAATGGCTCAACATATATTAAACATAATGCCAAAACATAATGGATTAATTAATTAAGCTAACTTAATAAGTAAATCTAATGGTCTAACATAATGGTTAAACCCAAGTTATATCTAATGGTTATACTTAGTGGCTAAATTTAAACTATATTTAATCGCCAAATTTAATGATTCAACTTAAGCTAAATTTAGTGTTAAATCTAGTGGCTAAGCATAGTGGCTAAACTTAATGGTTAAATTTAAATTAAACTTAATTGTTAAATTTTGGTTAAAATTTTGGGTAAACTTAATAGTTAAATTTAATGGCTAAACATACAGGTTAAATTTAATGGTTACACTTAATGGCTACACCTAATGGTTAAACTTAGGTAAGTAAATGGATGGATAGGTATGACATATGTAATATGCATATTGGTGGGTAAATAAATAAGAAAATAGGTCAAAAATATAGGTAGATAGGTAGGTAGGTAGGTAGGTGACACTATGAGAAAAAAAGGGTGTTTTGCAACTAGCCTTGTAACTCAATTTTTGAGTTGCATCGAACACTTGCAACTCACCGTATATATATGCTATGAATGTTCTTGGACAAGTTGCAAGAATTACGAGAGTTGTAATTCATTACAATTCAATTACAACTTTGTTGCAATAATTATTTTTCAACTACTATGCAATTCCCTTATGACTATAATCATAATGTCATGTTGATGTCATTTTTCATCCATCCATCAAAATTTAACATGTGGCACTATGAGGATTTTTTCGTGATTTTTTTGAGATATTGATATCCATCATCCATTATGATTATTTGCTTTAGATGGTTTTGGATTATGACATGTGTCATAATTTTAAAATTTGCCATGTGGCATATTAATTAAATTTTGGAAACAAATATATATGTACCTAGGTAGGTTGGTACATAACCATAGGTAGGTAAATTGATATAGGTCCAACCTATCTATTTACCTACCTATTGACCTAACTACTTATTTACTATCTAAGTAGGTAGAAAAGTAAAACCTACTTATGTAGGTAGGCAAATAGGTAGAATACTAGAAGAGTAGGTGAACTAAAGAGTAGCCACATAAGTTTTTTAATTTATTATGTGTTTTGCTTTTAGGGTTAAGCTTTTATGAATTCATCACAACATGGCACATGTATTTTAATGTGAGAATGTCAGAAGGAACTTCTCTTTTATATAATTTGTGAAATGAAATATTGAAAACAAAACATATGGTTTAAATCTTTTAGTGGCATCCTAGTTGCAATTGAATTGTAACTACAAAAAAAGAATTCCCACATGCTTTGTGTTTGATTTTAATTTTGTAATTAATTTGAGATTTATAATTAATCATCTAACATAATTATTTAGAATTTAGTTATTTGAATTCAAATAATTAATTAGTTGATTGATTCAGATAATTAATTATCAAAATAAATAAATAATTATGTTGATTAATTAATTAATGATCTGAATTCAATAGCTTTTCACATAAATTAACAAAGTTTTTTATCTAAAATTATTTTAATTAATTAATTAATAATCAAAATTGATCAATGAATTCATATGAATAATTTATTATTTATTTTAATTAATAATTTCATGGTAATTAAGTATATTACATACTAATTATTATTTAAAAATTAATTAAAAATTAATTCTAAAATATTAAATCATAAACATGAATTTGAATAGAAGACATTGAAGTATATAAAAGCATATTCATATGTACACCCTTGTTGAATGTTTAATAAAATTTACACATTGCTTTTAATTTCAATTCAAAAATAGACTTTCACCTTTTATGAAATTTTATGGTTTGATATGTATGTATACCAACATAATATTGTGAATTCCAATGTAATGAAATATTATTAACACAACAATTGAACATCAATCACAAAAAATAAAACTATAATATTTACTAAATTATTTAAATTTTATTTATTTAGATAATTATGAAAACGAACTATTTTAATTAATTAATTCAATAAAGGAATCAACTCATATCAATGAAACATTTTATAAACTACTCTAGAAAAATTTGAAGTGTATGAACAATGATATCTATATGTACATACTCATAAACATTTGAATATACCATTCTAATCCAACTGAAGGCTTACATTTACACTTTCAATGAATTGCAGAATTTATTAATCTTTTTATTGTATGAATTGCCACATAGTTGACAATTAATTCTAATTGAATTGAGCATTCTAATTCCAAAATAGTGAACAAATAGTAGTTATGTAGTGAAACCATAGTGGCACATTTAATTGTAATTTAGTTGACTTTTAGTTATAAACAAGTTGCAAGTTCTAGATGATATGGATCTTTACCTAACCATACACGTGGCATGATTGTACACATCAACGCTATATGCTAGTTGCAAAGTAGTTACTCACTTAGTGTTAAAGCTACACCAATTGTAACATAATTGAGATTAACCACTTTGCTGCAACTTGTGATCATGTGAATAAATCAACAAGAGAACACAACAATTTTGTTTTTGAAAATACAAAAGGAAAAAAATATGTTTTGATGCTAATGACCAACACCATGACACATGCCCCAAATATTTCAAATTTAAAAATCACTAATCATAATTAACTAGATTGCATTCAAAAATCCAAGTCAAAATTGGTATGCTAGTAGAATTATGTGTTGGTAATTATGCCATTCCTAATGGCTTATTCAATCGGGTTGACAGGGTTTTTCAATATGTCTCCAAAATACATGATGGTAAATCCCTCATATGGATTACTTTTAATAATCCAAAAGCATATTCTACAACTAAAATACAAAATCAACACTTGTACACAACCAACATTCCAAAACATTGGACACCAATACAACCAATTTCTAAAGAGATATAAGTGGGTGCTAATTCAAGCCATGTAATCACATGTATTCAATATCCAATACAACCAGTTGTAGTTCATAGAATTCATCACTCTCAAAGTTTGAGCCTTGATTATTTAACAGTTGATTCCAATGGAATTCATCATCATGGCCTCACTTATTCAACATTATCTCATGTAAGAAAAAAATAAAATTTATTTTTATTCACACCATTAATTTATGTTAATATTGATGTTGATAAATGTGTTTTAGACGAAATGCAACAACTAAGAACAATAGTTCAATGGCACTTGTGTATTTCATCTTTACAACCTTTTAGAAAAACACACAGCATAACTCAATTTTTAAACACAAGATCTTTATCATTTCATTTTGAAAATATTGAAACAAATCACAATTTTGCAAACATCTTATATTTTATGTTTAAATGAGACAAGGGTAACAATGCAACATTATATTTCACATCCATAAGCAAACCATCCAAAATATACATCAATTGAAATTTACGAAAGCCAAAAAATTATGTTATCATATGATAAAATTATCATATGTAATTCAAGTGATCCATTACAAATTCTAGAGTATAATTTATAGTTGCCACTTTTAATAAAAACAGTCATCGAACAATTCACATCATTGCAATTTCTAAACCTCCATTTTTATCATTAATGACATTTTTTTCCACCCTTCAAAATTTTATATTAGTAGCAATTGAGGCCTTTTGGAGAGATCACAAACCTATTCATTTTGCATTCAAATTATTTAAACATGTAATACTTTTTCATTATTCATGATGATTTTGCATCAATATATAACAAAAGACAGAGCCATTATGTGATGAGCTGTTTGTTTCATGAATTTTGTGATACATTTTTGAACATGTTCCCTTGAAGGTAAATTTTGCAAACATGTAAAGTTACTTTTAAAATTTAACTTTTCAACTAACCTACATTGGAAACTATGTTTATTTATTTCTTTCTTTTGAAGCACAATACAAGACTTGACCTAACAAGCCAAGTTCATTGGCAAAGGGTAAGCATGAGTTTCACTTGCATACCATTGGGTTTGAACCTAGGACCTTTTATGACCCCAAGTTCCCACGAGGGGCTTTTTAGAAGGCAACATATATCATCCTCATGAATACTCAATTTTTCCCACTAAACAAGATCATTTTGATTAAAATACATGAAAATGACATCACTTATGAAAATAAAATTCCAACTTGATGAAAGTAAAACATTCGTAATCAATTGGATACTTATCAAGCTAAATATATTTGCCCACTTTCATTATATGGCTTGAACTTATTCATGAACAAAAAATGAACTTGCCCTAAAATGAATTAATTATTTCACACCAAAATGTTAATCCTACATTTAAGGTTGTTTGTTTGTTGGCCCTACCTTGTAAGGCATTCATGCAGAAATGAGGTGAGATGATTCATCTTCGTTTCGTTGTGAAAGGATTCACATTCATTTTTTGACATTTGTTTTGTTTGTTAACTACAGAATTGTACACCTAGCCCCAAGTGTCTTTGTCACCAATCCATAACTTACAAAATTAAATATGAAACAACTTTCTCCAAAAAAGGTTATTATTAATGGGTAGAAATCTCTAGACTAAATAGTTCCATAGTTCTCATAGTGACTATTAGTTATTAGTGGTAGACTTACCATCCCTCATCTAAGGGATGAAGCTAGTGGGATTAAATAGCTCAATTAGTGAATGATTGGGGATAATTCACCCAATCATCTAGGATATTTATAAAAAGGGATTAAAATAAGGGCCCTATTTTCTAGAGGTTAATGAGGGCCTTGTGTGTGGTTTGGGGGGAAGGGGGAAGAAAAAGAAATTTCATTAGAGATTTTTGGGAGATAAGAATTCTCACTTGGAGTGTGGATGAAAGGAATGGAGAAAGAAGTATGTACTTTGTGTGTGATTTTAATGGAAGTTAGTTGAAGCTGGTTGAAGGACTCAAGTTTTTTATATTATTTTGATGTTCTATTAAGTGCGGAAGGTAATGTTGTTTTAGTGATAAAAGTAGGATGTTTCCTTGAGCTAATATTTATACATTTCTTTTAGGACAAAGAGTAAGGGGGTTAAATCCTAGGTAGTTTTTGGAGTCCTAAGCTATTGGCTATTATAGTCAAATAATAACTAGTCCATGGTGGTGGAAATTAAAGGGGGTACAACAAGTGGGTTAGAGGTGAAAGGGTATAGAAGAGGGACATCAAGGGCTATAGGTGGCAACCAAAGCGACTAAAGAATCGGTAGGTAGGGAAAGAGGAAGGACAATACTTTTAGACAGGTTTATAGATCCCCTAGGCTATTTGTTAAAAGTACTACAAACCCTATGAGAGTAGTTGTTCTCATGTTCCCCTTCTTTCTCATATTACATTCTCTATATTTTACTCTTCATTTTTTAGATTAGAAAACTAAAATAAGGGTAGGTCTGGTTTTTGACATTAAACCTTTATCTTCCCCAATTCCACTTGTATGACCTTTTACTTACTACTTGAGTAATTATAATAAAGTAATAGAGGGAGGGTAGTTCTTTAAGTGAAGTAATAAGAGGTCAACTTTGTCCCCCCGGTCTTACCCTTGGAAGAAGGTAATTAATTATTGGGGCCTCAATTTCACCCTTTAACATTCCTCTTCCAAGGGTAAGACCATAAGGTTGCAATTTCACCTTTTAACAGTTATGGAACACATACTGCCTAAAGTTAGTTTCCACATTGACAAAATGAATAATTATCTTTTCAAAAAATGAATTCCTTTTTAAAATTTGAAATTATATATATATTTTTTATCATTTATTATAATATTGTAAAATGAGTAATGAAATTATTCAAAGCATGTGCCAATTATGATGATTTTCAACATGCCAATTTCATATTTTCACAAGATTTCAATTCATTATTTTGAGGATTATTTAATGACAAAATCGACTTTAAGGTAAAATATCATACACAAAAAATCATGCAATTCTTTGAGAATGTGACAATGTGATTAAAAACATTCAAATATAAAATTTTTTTAGGTGTGGATTTTTGCACAAATACAATATATATATATATATATATGAAAATAAATAATTGCATATTCCTCTTTTTTTTGGGAGACAAAAGTCAATAGATTTCAGAAAAATAATTTAATCCTATTGTAACATTTTCCCTATTGGTTTTGGTTTGGTATCAGTTCTTTATACATTTAGATACATTCCTAAAACCTATCACCATTTAATGTGAGATCGTTCTGAATTCCTTGTAACTATTGCGATGTTACAAAAAAAGAAAAAAAAAGGGTTATGACAATTTTTCTTCTTAAAAAACATACTTAATATACTATGGTACAAGGGTAGCTTCAACATTGTAAATATTGTTAAACATTTATAATACATGATTTTAATAGTAAGAATTTATTTTTTTTCATGTTAAATAATTACGTGAATGGGGATGCCTATAGCCTAACATGGATGCAAAGTCTCTTCCCAAAGGAAAGAAGACAATGGGCACCTTAAAAACACCCAGAGAAACACCTAACACACAAGGTTCCTTATTTGGTCCAGGTTCTACGTTCTAACCTCGAACCTGGACTAAACCCTAAACCTTACCCTACAACACAAGAAAAGAGCCATAAAAGCAGTGGACGGTAGGAAAAAATAGCCAAAAAGCTATATACAAAATATAATGTGCTAAAAATCAAGTGCCTTTTTGAATTTCCAATGGCCATAATTCGAAAAAAATCTAAGAAAAATCGCCAGGTTTCTTCTATACATGTTAAAAGTATGTAGCCGAAAAATGGATCAATGTTTTAGAAGTTTTACTTTCATACTTAGCTTGTAGCCAGATTTGGCTACATTAAATCTTCTTCCTGTGGATCATCGCCACTTTGGCTACTAATCACAAAATTGAGAAAAAAAACCCTGATGTCATACATACATATATCTATATCCGTTTGAGATAGAGAACCTCCATGATACCCGGATATACCCATAACCGCCAACACTGAGGTTCCTGAGGGAGGCCTGTGGTGACCATCATCATCGTCTCCTTTGGGATTTCAAAGATAAGGTGCGCGAGGGAGAAGGCGGGGGGGGAGAACGCAGATTGTCGGCGTCGAAATGGCGAGAACAGTGTTGCTCTCGCCATGCATCATCACATGGACAGCTACATCATCTACCAGAACGAGCACTAGCATCAGCAGCAGCAGCAGTAACAACAACAACAACAACAGTAATAGCAGCAACAGTATCCATAGTTGTTATAGCTCGTCAGTTTTTTTGAGGTGTAGGTCAAGAGCAGAGGGCAGTTTATTGTCCCAAGAGAGAGAGATTTTTCTGCAGGGAGATGGAGCTTGGAGTCTTGCCGGTGGTTTGCAACAAGGGTGTAGTAGCAGCAGTAGCACCAGCACCAGGAGAAAGAGGAGGAGGAGGAAGATGGGGAACTCAGTTGCACATGGTCATGGTGGGATGGGTTTGGTGGTGAGTATGGCTGTGGATTACTACTCCACCTTGGGTGTCTCCAGGAGCGCAAGCAAGCAGGAAATCAAGAGTGCTTACCGGAAACTTGCTCGTAAGGTGGGTGTGCGATTTTTCTGAATTCCTTTGGGGTTTTAGGGTTTTAGGGTGCCCTAATGGGTGAAAGTGTATGTTGTGGTCTTTGGGAGCTTGGTAATTGTGAGACTCATGTTTTCACATGTATATATGCGTTGCAGTATCACCCTGATGTCAACAAGCAGGCAGGTGCAGAGGAGAAGTTCAAGGAGATCAGCAATGCTTATGAGGTGCGACTACAACTCCCATTTCTTTGTCTTCTTCTTCTTCTTTTTGCCCTAATTTGAAGCAAGAAGTTTCTCAGAGTTGGAACACCGACCAGAGCTTGCTTTTATCATTTAAAAAAAATGGTTTCATGGACATGATAAGAAGCTGCGCCCTAGCAGAAATTGGTCAATCGCTCCTTTTTGAGAATGTTTCTGAGCCCCCCCCCAACCTCTGGTTCTGCAGTCCCTATGTTTCTCATTGTTGAATTGACTGGTTGACCATCTTGTTTCTAGTGAATGTAGGTACTTTCAGATGATGCTAAAAGGCCATTGTATGACCAATATGGAGAGGCAGGCGTGAAGGGAGCTGCAGGTGGTGGTGGAGCTAGTGCCTATGCGGTGGGTGTCCTCTGATCCCAGTTCCAATTCTTTTTGGAGTTTCTTTAGCCCACAGTTTTGGTCACCAAGAAGGGTCTGACAATGAGCAATGAATGGCTGTCCATGCAGACGAATCCATTTGATCTTTTTGAATCCTTCTTTGGAGGAAGCATGGGTGGAATGGGAGGTATGGGCGGTATGGGAGGCATGGGAGGTGGATTTGGCTCTCGCCAATACTCCACCACAGTTCAGGGAGATGATATCCGGTAACACAAACCCCCAGAGTCTCCTTGTGGTCCATCTTTTTGTCTTGGTGTATGCTGCTGTTTCAAGTCCCTTGCAGAAACTTGAATCCATAAAGAGAAAAAAATCAAAGGTTTGTAGCTTGAATTGTAGTCAGAGCACAAAATGGCTATGTTCATGAAGATAGCGTGAATGTGCAATGCCATTTGTTGGTGTAGGTTTGACATGTCCCTGGAGTTTGTGGATGCTATATTCGGGACTGAGAGAGACTTTGAGGCTGTGCATTTGGAGTCATGTGGGACATGCTCTGGAACTGGTGCACGCACAGGCAGCAGTGCAAAACCTTGTGGTACTTGTGGTGGCATGGGCCAAGTTATGCGCACCCAAGACACTCCCTTTGGCACTTTCTCCCAGGTACATTCAGGTTCCTCTTCCTACAAGGTGCAGAGGGCAACATCTATTGCAGTTTTTAAATCACCAATGGGTGTGCAGCGGATATGAAACACCCTTGTTATCAGGATTCCCTAACCATTTGTCTGAATATGGCAGGTTTCAACTTGCACAACCTGTGGTGGGGAGGGTCAAGTGATCAGTGATTATTGCCGCAAGTGTGGTGGGGAAGGCCGGATACGTGTAAAAAAGAGCGTCAAAGTGAAGATTCCAGCTGGAGTTAATGATGGGAGCACTTTGCGGGTTCGTGGGGAAGGTGATGCTGGTCCCAGAGGGTATGTCTCTTGCACACTTCAAATCAGTACAGTGGCTGTGAGCATCATAAGCTTTAGTTTGGCTTCTAACAGGAAGCAATGGCTGTGAAATTGCCTGTGAAAGATCTTGTTTGGTTGTGTTGCATTTGCTGACATCTAGCATATTGAGCAGGGGAAAACATGCTACTCTTTGGTGTGTTTTCTAAGTTTGCAACATGTTTGGTGACAGAGGTCCAGCAGGAGATCTCTATGTGTTCTTAAACGTCAAGGAGATGCCTGGTATACAAAGGGATGGCATTAACCTCTACTCTACTATTTCAATTAACTACACTGAAGCTATCCTTGGCACCACAATGAAGGTTCTGGCCTCTCTCTTCTTATGTCATATCAGTAGAATTTTTTTGGGCATCTTGCACAGGGATGTGTCCTTTCTTCATTCTCAGGGTCCATAGTCAGAGGTCCATGGTTTCTGTCTTTATTCATAATTGGTTTCTCTATCTCTCTCTGAGATGATTTCTTTTAAATGTGTGTGTGTCCATGGGTACCACATGCATTTCATAGTCTGCCATTTGATCGTCTGGAATCTATGGCCCTGACTGACAGAATGAGGCTCCCACCTTGTTCCCTACATACATGACAAAAACTCCATGCTGCTGTTGAGTCCTCTCTGAAGTTCTTGTCATTAGGCTACGTAGTTTGTTCCTGAAGGTCATCTTGTACCTTTGCCTCTTGCACCACTTGCAGATTCCTTGCATTCTACAGCCAAGGAATGTGCAATTGGTTGTCTCTCTTAAAGCCTTCCATCTTTTTGTCAAGTTGTTGTGATGATTGTACTGGGCATAGGTCTTTCCATTCTCATGATGTAGAAGCACAATGGAACAACGGAGTGATTTTGATCCTCTCAACATACAACTAGGATGCCAAATGAATCCAAACAGGGAACCTGTGCGGTCCAACACTGTGTCCAAAATTTGCAAGTTTGTGTCCATTAAGTGATGGGATTGTGTGATTTGTCTGCTGAGAATAGGTGAAAACAGTGGATGGCCTCATGGACCTCCAAGTACCTGCAGGAACTCAACCAGGCGATGTCTTAGTGATGTCCAAACTAGGGGTGCCTAAACTGAACAAGGTCTCTGTAAGGGGTGACCATTTCTTCACAATAAAGGTTGCCATTCCAACGCGTTTGAGGTATGTCTGGCTGATTCAGCATTCTCTTTAAGAGCTCCCAAGTTGAGAATGCAATCCTCACAAGTGTGGAACTACCTAACATATGGCTTCTTGATGGCAGTGAGACAGAACGCACACTGGTAGAGGATCTGGCACAGCTCCACATGACCAAGGGGCGTGGTGGGTCAGTCAAAATGAAGGCTAACAGCAGACCTCAACGTAAGAAGAGTGCAGCTCCAAAAGCTAACCGCAAAAAGAACCCTCCTAGTCCAGGCCCTGCTGGCATGTCAGCCCCCATCCTCTCTCAGGAAGAACAGGAGAGGGAGAGAGCCCCAAGTTCATGAGAGAGAGAGAGAGAGAGAGAGAGAGAGAGGACCTCTGGAAAGTCTTCCAGGGCAACCCTGGCTCTCTTAGAAATATTAAAAGCCTCTCCCTTTTCTTTTTCCAGTCCTCCCTGCTCTTTACCCAATGACTGAAAGCTGTACCTTTTAGACTTATCTGATAGACAATTTTGACAGGCCAAATACATTCAGCGATGCTCACTAGTGGACCTTGAGATTCATTCCAAACTAGGTTCGGTGATAAATTTGTTCTCCAGTATGGATATTTTTTCAATCAGCTTCTTCCTTGTTTCTCCTGCTGGAGCAATGAAGTAGTCCACTACACAATGCAGAATGACAAATGATTTGATTTATATGTTTGGCCAAGTAGTGTATTTCTTGATGTTTTGCATCTGCAGGGGCTCACGACGGCAGGACAACAGTGCAGGAGAAGGATAGTGAGGCATCACCATTGGAGGAAAATAAAGCAGATGATGACAGTGTTCTTGGTGCTGTCAAGAATTTTGTTGGGTAATGTCTCTCTGTACTTTATTGTTTCCTATACTTCAAATTTTTCTGTGCATGAATTGCTGGCCACCAGGAGATTGCTTTGCACTAAACCACTCCAAATCTTTCAAAATCAATTTCTGATCCAGAACCTATGATAGACATAACAAAATGTGCCAATGTTGAACCCTCCTCTCCACATGTGTCCTATAATTACTACACCTCTAGAATGTAGTGTCTGGCCTCTGTTTGAAGTACTAGCAACTGGAGGCTCAATGGTGGTTAATGAACATGCATTATGTCTTTAGTGCGAGGACTGTACAGAAATATGCCTCTCAACAGTGTCCTGTTTTTGTTAGGAAGGTTTAAGTTTTAGGGTTTAGTATGTGCGTTGATCCTGGCTGCATGTGCATCTGCATGGGGTCTACAATGTGATGCAACAGGCGGAGAGGATCTTCAGGGCCCAAGTTTGCATCCGTGTTACAGGAGCGGTCCCCATTTCTTGGGGATGCCCACTCAATTGGATCACAGACCTCAAGAGCCTCATTCCTGATTGTCACTCTCTTATTGGCTGCTGCATTCTTTCTCTACCCTTCTGTCCTTAGGGTCCTCTCTTGGCTACTTCCTATTTTATCATCCCTTTACCGCAAATAGATGAGGTTCAGACTCTTTGTTCATGTGGTGAGCTCTCTGTCATAGATACTACTATGCCTTGGAGCATCATGCCTAGTGAAACACAGGCTCTTTTTTTTGGCAGAAGAACCTACTCCATGGCAGGCAGCTCATGTTAGCTGTCATGTATTTCCTCTGTGCTATAGGTGAAACAAGGTCCAGATGAGCAAATGTATGACCCCATCAAATGAACTATATGAATTCCTGGGTTGTACCGTGTGCAGTTTAGAGCCTGTGATATGGTTGAAGAAGCCTTCCTTTGATCCTAATAAGTATACAAGAGTTCACAGTAAAGACCATTAGAACTAGTAGTAGGTGATTGTAAGAAGTTGCATCACTTTTGTTGTCTAGTCTTCTGAAGCTACTGTATCCTGTGGTGTATGGGGTGACATTTGGGAGCGTAGATCGGCTGCTTCGAGTGCTCTCAAATGGCTCAAGGATAGGCTCTGAAGAAGGCGCTCTCCTTTTTTGTCAATGATGATGTGGGCTCTCGAAGTCTATTATGATATTCATCTGCACCACAACAAGGAGCACCAATTGACACAGTTGCTGGAAATTTGCTCTTTGTCAAACTATGTCTTTCACTATCACATTCTTTATTTCTGGATTTATGGGATCAGCTCCCTGTCGGCTTTAGCTTCAAGGGGTACAAGAGAGCTACAATGCTCAATAGGAAAAGAAAAAAATTACTTCTAGGTGAGTTTAGTAAGATTTAGTTGCTCATCACTGAGTTTGTTCTTGAGCTATAGCATCAGACTCGTTGATAGGCAAGTGAAAAATAGCTGACTTACATGGCAACCCTTGGGATCAATGCTGTTTGCGAAGCATTGTTGCACTAAACATTGAAAGCGGGTTTGATAGATGTCAATGTATGCAGACATTTACTCAGCCAAAGAGTATGGTGAGAGGAATGCCTGGATAAGATTATTTGGGTAGTGGTGTCTGAATGGTCTTCATGAACTGTTCACTGTTTTGAATGAATACATCAAGCAGGCCTACTGTCAGTTTCCTGGGAGAATGGGTGAAGAGAGAAGTTGCAGCTCTGGTTGGGATCTTGAACTAACTTAATTTCTTGGATGCAGGATGTTTTCCCTCAGATTAATGAATGAAGATTGAGTTTGGCAGTTACCCTATAAAAGTTTTGTTTTCCAATGTCCATGAAGGCAGCTTATGGAGATGTCAAAAGAATTTTGCAAATTCCATTAGGAAACTTTGGGCTTAGTGTGGTCATATTCTTGTGAGTATCACTGACAGAGTATCGGACCATCACCTTCATCAGAAATGCCAGCAACCAGCTTACCAATGCTCCCCATGACTTCATCAGCTCACAACTACATATAGATAACTGTATGATATTCTACTCAAATGTTTTAGGTGGACAATTGTACCAAAATGTGCATCCTCAGTTTTTGTCAAAATTGTAGAACCAATAGAAAAAACAGAGTGATGATAGCACTGTCCAAGCACCCTTCAGTTATTCACACTTCCATCTTCCCATGCCCAGATCAGGCAGCCAGATTAGAAAGACCAAGACAGTGGTGTAAGTACTTTATTTGTGCCATGTTCAAGAGGGTTGACATCTGGAGATATGCAGCATTGCTCACATTCCAAGAGCTCAGCTTTTCTCACATGTACAGCACAACCACTATCATCCAAGCTATTTTATGCATTCAGAAGCTGAATCTACTGTACCTCTGCAAAGAACATGTCCAAATACCATTGCGAAAAAACAAGGGAACTGAGTCAACAAAAACCTTGGCTACTCTTCCCCGGAAATATGGCCCCAAAAGATATGCACGGCTATGCCTGCTCCAATTAGTCGGAGACAATTCTAACCTATCTACATCAACAAAGATGGGGAGAGCTTTGGAAGATAACTTAGTAAGCGACCAGTCTTTTGCCCTATAAAATTACATGCCCATAAGCAGAGTGAGTCCTCATCATGGTCCTGATGTCACTGCACAGGGCTGTGGGGAAAGTCTTCAGACACTTGACATCTGTAAAATAAGACTCCCTGTCCCAACAACTGGATACACCATTAAATGCTTGGATGTTCAGATCCCCAACCTTTTTGTAACATAGGGTGGAGTCTGACAATCAAGTGCTGGAGTGAAGTTGCATGTGTAAACAGGAGAAGGTAATGGCAACCATCTGAAAAGTGCAGATGCTACACCAGCAAGTTTGGCAACAACTGGTGAGAGGTAGCAAAGAGGCCAAATGCTTTCCATGCGCATCTGCAGTGATTCTGTGACATCTTCAGTAAACTGATGGGCATAGCTTGGGCCTGGGAGGACAATGGCAAAGCATCCTCTTGGCACATTTATCCGGTGGAAGCAGTCCTCAGAAATCAGCATGTTCACCTTTTTCTCCAGATCCTCAATCCTCTGGCGCAGAGCTTCTTCTGTTGAGGAAATCATTTTGAACCCACTTTCATGTTCTGGCCCATAAGCCCTACCACTCCTACAACTCTGAAGCAGATGATCATTCTGGATACTTTTGCCACTCACTATGACTTTACCGTGCTGACCATGGACACTCTCACTTGTCCCAACATCAAGTTGCAAGCTATCAGCTATGTCGTCATCTGCAACAAATTTGCTCCACCTTGCCAGACTACCATGAGTGGATTCCCATGATGAGGATGATGCAGATGAATCAAATGAGCCTGCATCACTTGCTCTATTCTTGGCAAACCTGTGCCTTGGATTCAGGGACCTTACCTTTATATCCAAAGCCCTAGGTTGGAATGCTCGGACCCTTGTTCTTGATTCCAGATTTGATAATGCCTGCACCACACCTTCATACTCATCCAAATCCTCCTCCTCCAACTCCCCTTCTTCTTCTTCTTCTTCCATTTCCTTTGGAGGCTCCCACAAGTTGGATTCCAACCACTCATCTGAAACTTTTCTTGACTCCTCCATGTTCTTGTCCATGCTGAACATACAACCCTATTATCTCTAACTACTGAAGAGGAATTTCGTTTTTGGTTTGTTTTCCCTGAATGAGAGAATGTTTGTGTGTGTCTGACAAACCCTTACAAAATGGCAATCACTCTGGAACACACTTCTCACCTTTTGCAACCCCAGATACTCCCATTCTCAAAAAACTCCTCGACCCTTACACAAAATGGCAATGACACTGGATCAAAATTCTCACCTTTGGCAACCCCAGAAACTGCCATGCTCAAAAACTCCTCAAACACGAAAACGGCAAAAATTGAAACCCTAAATAATACTACGACTTGCGCCCAAAGAAAAGCTATCACAAAATGCCACTCCGCCACACAAGAAGAAGTCAACTAACAATCTACAAACAACCGCTAAAAGAAAGGTTAAAATTGAAAGCTGCTAGAAAGAAAGAAAAGAAAAAAGGAATAAAAGCAAAGCAACAAGACAAATACCTAGTCGAGTAGTCCACTCCCACCAACCACGCAAAAACCTTTCTCAAACAAGAAAAGGTTTTCATTGATTGATTGCGAGTGATACCAAAAGACGCCAACGTTTCCAAAGAAGCAAATATCCAGACGTGAAAGAAAAGCAAACAGAAAACACGCAACAAAAAAATCCCCCCCAAAAAAAAGAGAGACAGAGAAAAAACAAATCCGAGTTCAAAAATTGTGCAAAAAAATTACCGGGTTTTCCAGGCTTGAAAACTAGCTGTTAAGCACCGCCGATTGCGTCCACAATTCTCGGTGTGCAAATCACGCGCCGCGCGGATTCGAGAGAGGGAAAACACGCACACACACTGGCTGTTGTGTCTGTCTTCTCCGGCGTCAGAGCAACGAAGATGAAGTCCCTTCCTTTCTTCCGTGACCTAATTTCTGGGCACCGTTGCTAACCCGACATCCTCACCGTGGTTCTACTTCTCACTCGACACAGGTCCACGTTTGTCAATAGGTAGGTACCTACCAGAAACTGGATAAGCTTGACAGAAGCCATTGACCTGTTGGGTTATGCCACGTCATCCAGTCTCTCCTTGGCTGTATTTGGTACAGAAGACTGGTTGCACATTTTTCTTTTGTGTCTAATTAGTAAGAAAATTAGTGGGTTCCATGTCCTAAGAGTAGGGTTTAGGGTTTAGGGTTTAGTTCCATGTACTAGGCTAGAGAAGGGTCAGGGTTTGGCCAATCAAGGGTCCTAGTGAGAGCCCATATGGCTGGCCGGAATCGGCCAACTCTGGCATGTTCCAGCCTAGCAGGGCAAGGCCATGAGAGCAAGCTAGAAGCCGGAATTGGCCAAACCTGGCATGTTCTAGCCAGGCAGGGCGAGGCCATGTTTGATGCAAGCATTGAAGCTTCAACACACTCACCTTGATTGTTGGGTGTGGTTTGTTCATTTCATTTGCATCATAATTGGATGCTTTGATTTGCCTTCTTTGGTGGGTTGTTTGTGTAGTTGCAAGTGTGTGGGTTGTTTGTGCACCTACAAATGTATGGAAGAATGGAGCAATGGTGATTCAAACTTGGATCTTGATTATAGGCTGATGAATTAAAGGACGATGACAAAGATAATTGTGTTGCTACAACCTACTATCAAACTTGATGGGTGTGTTTGTTATGGCAAGTCGCAACCAAGTCACAAAGCAAACATAAAAAAGGGTAGAACAAATGGGAAAGGAGAGAATTTGACATGATTACGTTGCACAATTTGCCTATGTGCGATATAAGTTGTTTAGACAACAATATTGCATGCAAAATAGTTTGTTTCTAACAAAGAGTGGACTCAGTGACAATGCACAATTCATTATTTGTGCAAAAGCACAATGTGGCATTTTTGTGACAACCATTCATGAACCTCAAGGAGAATACAAGTGCCATTTTGTAAATCAACAAGAAGCTTGTAGAAAAGGATGTTGAGAATTTTTTTGGGGGTGTTGCAATTATGTTGGGCAACAATTCAAAATTCTTAAAGACTTTGGGATAGATAGATTGTGGGCGACATCATGTTGCATATGTGATTTTACACAACATGATTATCAAAGATGAATTTGATTTGGATTGTGAATCTTATTTTGATCAACTTGGTCATTCACATGAAACATGGGTTAACATTTGATTAATATATAAAAGGAACAAATCAAATTTAAAACTTAAATAACCATTTCAATTTGAGGAATGATTTAGTATAACATTTATGGTCTACTAAAACAACATTGCTACCAATCACATTCAATAAAAATGTGAGCTTTACTCATTTATTACAATTTACAAATTTTGCACTTATTTGTTTTAGCTAACATTTGTTTGATCTATATTTAATTAATTGTATTTAGGCATTTCATTAGAAGTAACATGGTGATTCTAAGTTTTTTTGCATAAATAAAGCAATGGAGCAATGGAGTTTGGATACTAATTGGTGATGTAAGCAAAAGCCTAACATTCAACCTCACTTGAAATTTTGCAATTTTAATTTGACATGTGAAATTTGAAATATTTGTGCACTCCATCAAAAGCTAATTACACATTAAAAATAATCAATAAAACCATTGTGTTTGGTCTTCAAGAATCACAACTATTTTCATAATTATGGTAGCCATGTCCAACATCACTTTCACTTAAGGTTGAAAGGCACATTTGTTTTTTTTTCCCATTCTTTTTTACACTTTCATTGCCTTTGAACTTTGTCATGTTGAGGAGCTTTCATCAATGATCTCCACTTTGTCCTAATTAATCTCCAATGAGATTGTCAAATGTTGATGCTTTGCAATAGTGGACTTGCACATGTGTTCAACACTTCACCCCAACAAGGAGCTTCATGTAACAATAACCAAAGCTAAACAATTGTTGGCATGCATGTTTTGATTTGTAAAGCCCTAAAGTTTTTTGTATTGTATCTTTTGTGTTTGTTCCATATTCTTGCAATGTTTGGACAATTTTATATTTTCCAATGAATTTAGTAACATCAAGCTTTGATGGTGCCCCATTTCATTCCCAATAATCTTGCCAAACTTGTTGTTAATCCATTTGGATGATTTTGATTATACTGTTTAGAAACCTGATCCCAAAAATCCATTGTTTTCTTTATTGTTGCTAGTGATTGAATCTTGTGAATCATGCAAGGAGCAACACAATTGTGCATCTTCATTGACAAAAAAATTATTCACTTTCTTTCTCCTTGTTGAATCCATGTCTATAGTTGGTGACACCATAATTCCTTTCCACATAGCTCCACCTGGGCATTTAACTTTAGCAAAATCACATAACAAGCTCATGCTTTCTATTAGCATTATAAAAAAAATCTTAAGCAAATATAAATAAAATCAATTGCTAGGGCTTGAAGGTTTTTTTAAGTTCAAACTTTTGCAAGGGTTGCAAAAATGGTTCCATTGTTAAACTTCATGAATAATTACAAATGGAAGGGCAATTGTTGCCAACCATGAAGATGTATAACAATCATTTTTTAAAATTTCAAAACATTACTATATAATCCAATTTCTTGTGCATAATCCAACAAGTTCAAAAGAGCTCATGGGGAACATATTTTGAGTTGGATGAACATGATCCATAAAGTTGATTGTAAAGTTGATTTTTAGGAAATACCTAGCTATTTTTTATGTATTTTATGAAATGAAAATATCGATAGCCTTTTCTAATGCTCATCAATCAAGTGGATCATTGCATTATTCTTCTCCACCAATGGCTCATCATAGATTCTTTCAAATAAACCCAAGAATAATAAGCCCAAGGTCATTGGAGTTTTAGTATTTAGTGAAAAGAAATTTATATGACCTTTGGATTATAAATTAATGGAACATAATCATTGCAAAAGTTTGACAAATTTCTCAAGACAAAGTATTATGATGTACATTTTGGGGTTACACATATTTTTGCATTCATAGCCCAATACATAATGTCCATTATTATGTGTTAAGTTTGTCATGTGTACGTATTGTGAATGATTTGTTGAAAATCAAATTAAAAACCAATCGTGAATCAATACAAAAACAAGAAAAAATTTCAATCAAAAGAAATGAATGTAGTTTGAGGACATGACATTGATTTGATTAATTGACAATCTTAATCAACTACCTATCCAAACCTACCTTTAAAAAAAATTTGGTTGCATTCCATAAATGGAATATCTTTTGCCAAATTGATGTCTATTCAAGATTAATCTTCCATAACATGTACATAAGTGTGGGTTAAACCCTTGGGTGGGGCCGTTCCCAAAATAAGGGTTCTAGGACAAAACTTTAGTTGGGCAATCCATTTGGCATCAACATTACACAAAGGACATTGACAACTTTTTAATAAAAAAAATCTAGAAAATATTAAAATATTACATTTCAATACATCTACCTTTTAAACAAATAAATGATTAATTGTCAATTCATTCCTTGGTCCACCTTTATGGTTCTTCTTAAATGTGTGTGAGTAGTGAAAATGCAAATAATTTCTTAGGAACTTTTTGTGAGGTGGAGGATGTGAGATTAAAAGTCAAATGGTATGATTGTTATGCACAAAAAAAGATTGGTGGATTAAGCTTCACCAATTTAAATGAAGCTTTGTTAGGCTTCCTTCGTAAATGGAATTTGTATGTCTTTGAACTTGGTGATTTAAGTTTTAAAATCCTAAAATGGTATAGGTTAAATAGGTGCATGTTTTTAAGGCACAAATGTTGAGTTCTAAACCTTTTGATGGGCACTGGTGGAAAGAAATGTTGTAGTAAATTAAATTTGGGGTAAGATCATGAAAAAATGGAATAGTTTCTTGGATAAAATTTAGTCCCCCCTCCCCCCCCCCTTGGTAGATTTAATCCCAAAGGTGAATATTTGGTGGTCCACAATCTTAAAAGGAAGACAATTTAACATCTTGATTATAAAAACTCGATAATTTCACAAAGACAATTTGCATAAGTGTGGGGGACCTTTGGGATCTTATTGATGGGAAATATATTTCATTAGAAATTGTTAAAGCTAATTTGGTTTTGATGATGATGAAACATGCTTGTGGGAAATGATTATAAACAACTTACCAAACCAATGGTTGGAGTAATTACAACATCTAAGGGTGCAAACCAAAGTTTAAAAGTGTGATAAATGCGAACATTAAACACCATCTTCCAATTGATAAAATTCATCCATAATGTTCATCCATAACTTTTGATTAAATTTTAGTTAAGTCCCAATTAACTCTTACTTAATTCCTAGTTAAGTCTTAATTAACTTTTAATTAATTTGTAGTTAAAATTTAGTTAATTTTAAATTAAATCATAATTAAATCTAGTTAATTCCTACTTGATTCTTAGTTAAATCTAAATTAATTTTAGTTAAATTTCAATTAACTAATAGTCAACTCCTAGTTAGGAATGTTCCCAAGAAGTTTTTTAACTTGATGCACACATAGAAGCCTCTTTGGAAGTTTCCTTGAACTAGATCTTCAATGGGATATAAATAGGAGTAAGACCTTTTATTTCTTTTAGTCTGTTCAACATTAGTCTTAAGCATGATCTTACATCATAGCCTTGTGATGTTCTTTTCATGTTCATGTTTGCATATGTAAGCATAATAAAGATCTATTTTCACATGTATTTTACACATTTCGTGTTTTTGTTTATGAATCACATAATATTGTATTGTTTCGTATTTGAAAATTAAACTTAGACCTTTCCTTAGCCTTTGCTTTTGTTATTCCTTGTGTCTTTGACAAAGAGTGGGTTGGTGTATGCTAAACAAAAAAATTTCTTTCAAGTATGATACTTTGCACCACAATGAACTTCAATTTAACTTGCCACCTTCACCTTTAGAGGTTAAAAGTCCCATGTAAAATCCTAGTCTTTGCAAGAAGAGAAAAATCATTGATTTTGCAAATATTCATGCTAAAAATACCTTATGAAGGTGTGGCCAAGTGAATCAAGGCAATTAAAATGTTAAAATGTTGAATGAACCTCCCTTCTTATTCTTTTATAAAAGGACATTAACCTTGAATTTAATCTTAATTGTTGATTTCGGGTGGCCATGGCTAGATGATGAAATATTCATCGAAACAAGGGAGAAAATTATTAAATGACAAATAACAACTCTCATGGACAATGACAATATGAGAAAAATGAGATTAGCTTTTTCCACTAACTTTTTGACTCAAATAGAATGATAGTTGATTGAAATGAGAGCCAAAAAAAAATTGGGATTCAAATGGGCCTTTAACTCAAAGCCTTAGCAACCAATGTTTGGCTCGTTAAAATAAGCCTCAATGTAGAAAGTTGATGCATTTTGTGTAACTTGGACATCCCATAAACTATAATCCATTGAGGGAATGACCTTGGACATGAACCCTTTCAATCATTCAAATAATAATTTTCTTACTAATGTGAGAAGCAATGGAAGGGACTAAACATCGATCAATGTTTGTTTAATAAGCAATTACCTAAAAGGATTTGTAAATTTAGATACATTTGGACGTTGCTATGTGGAGTTAGCCTATGGTAGACTTGGATTGAAAGGAATGACCTCACTTTCAATGGCATGACAACATATGGGGCAACATGCAATTGGTTAAGAAAAATGTGTGAGGGGACTATAGGACTATTGTAGACTAGCTTGGTAGAACACCTTGAAAGAGATAAAAAGATTGCCTTCAAATGATCATGAGTTTTGAGCTAACTTTCATCACACATGGTGTTCTCATCATACCATTTGCTTGAGGGATGATAGGAAGGTTAGATGGTCATATCAAATTCCTAGGCTTTATAGGTTTACTAGATGAGTTGCCTTATTTTATGGGTTGAGTCTCCCCTTGGTTTCTTTGTGTATTTGGTTTTTCTTTTTGCAATGGATGTTGTCCATTTGTGCCAACAACTAATCCCAAAAATCTTCCTCCCTTCTCCTTTTTTAAGCCCACAAAGTGTATTGCAACTTTTGTTTTGTTCAAAATGCAAATTACATTGATGCACACACTTTTGTACTTTTGCATATTACCTATTTTGCTTGTCATTTTGCAAATGCTTTTGGATTCTTCCTGAATGATGAACCTTGAACACACGTAAACTCAACCTACTACAATAGTGTAGTATTGGATCTTTCCATTGTACTACTATCCTATAACTTCACAATATGAAAGTTTTGAAGACTAGTGCAAAACCTTAAAGTACTACACGGTTTTCTTGCTTACATTTGAAAGGACTTCCCGGCATGGAAGAAATGTTTATCAATGGAAGAGACCATGAGCTTTCTTTTTGTAAAGCTTTTTCTTTTTAAAGTTCAAATGGCTATTGTAAAACTTACATGGCAACATATCTGGCTAAGGTTTAAATTGTGAAAATGCAACAAAATGCTAAAAAAATGGCTACCCTTGAGTAGAAACTGGCTATACACCATAAAGCTATACATTTTTTCAAAACTAACAAAATAGCCCAAGTTACACAGGCTTGTGACATGTGGTGGTTGTTGTACTCATCTAACTTGCACAAACATTTGGCACAATGTCCCCCACACCACCAAGTGGTGGACATTGTGCAATTTGCATTAATTAGTTGTGGGTGTGTTTAATTACAATGAGCCTTTTTGATTGGCCCTTCACCAAAAATGTTTTCAAACTCTAGGCTCCCTAAAAGGCTTGGACCCACCCTGAAGGTAGAATTGTGAAAGTTTTACCCTTTGGCTCACCTATGGTTTACAAGAGTAGGCTTCAACTTTGGGCACAGGACATGGGATAAATTGTCATGTTGTGCGGAACATCTTGTAGAACACACAAGGACTTGTAAATAACATTGTAAACATGTTAGGAATTTGATGGGAACAAATTGAGAACTTGTTCGTAGTGGAACACATTGGGAACATGCAAATCAAGAAAAAATTCAAAAGCTCCTTTTCATCATGGGCAGCAAAAGAATTGGGACATTTGGCTCACCTCATTTGGCTCCATGGAATTTGTGTTCCAATTCCTCACCATTTTCAGCCTAGGCTTAACCCTAATAGGGACGTGAATTCGTGGACATAGTCTTGAGACAACATGTGTCATAAGTTAAAACCCTTGAAGGAAAGTTGATTCCTTAGGACTCCACCTTGCAACTTGCCAGCCACCCTTTCAAAGAGGATGAAAGTACATTACAAAAAGAGAAAAGGAAAAACAACTTGGGTGCATGTATGTTGGGCTAGTGATTCTCACCATTGGGAATCATAACACCAGGATTCTCCAAAAATCAAAGAACCACGTCTGATATATAACCATGGTGGTTCTCAAAAACTTGAAAAATTATCAAAGGTTAGCTCATAATACTCCTGGTTCTTTATCAGTTCTTTCATGAGAACCGCCAATTCTTTCAAGCGTTTTGAAATAATTGGGACTAGCGGTTCTTTGATTCTGATTTGTTCCAAACAACAACCCAAAACCAGCAGTTCTCTACTCTGAAATATTTCAAAAGCCAGAACTAGCAGAGCTCTATATACATATTCAAATAACTAACAACACTGGAAGAGACCTTCTATCTGCGGAAGTTATGTCTCACAATGTGGCAAGGTAGTCTCAACACATGTTTTGTTGATATTCACATAAAACTGTAGATTTCATTTTAGCAGACACATGCACTCTGCGGTCATCGTTACATCTCTGAGCAATTCAATACATTAACCCCTAAATGTCAGGGTGGACCAGTTGGTCCACTTTCCAGTATATTTTTTACTTTCTCTGACATTTGGGGGTTAATAGGATGCATTGCCCTCTTTGAAGCTCAGGAAAGTTATATTGGCTCTTGTCCCAATTAGGAAAAAATCCAGCAGAAAGAGACCCAATTGTTGGATCCCCAAAATCTAAACAAGAATTGCAGCCACTAAAAATTTGCAGAAATTTTTAGGTGCAATCTGATCTGGTATATACAGGCAACTCATCATATAATAGCTATGCCTTCTAATGGGCAAGCCTGAACCAAATCACAAGAGATGATGGAATTGTGTACCTACTATGGTTCAGTAATTTGAGATGGCAAAATGAATTTGATGAAAAACCAGCAAGCACACCTTTCAACTTGGGAGAGCAGATCTGCCATGAACTGCCAGAAGAATGTCAATTATGTTTTGTGGGCAAAAGAGTCTGCTCATGGGTCCTGCCACCCAGCCTCTCGAAGTGTAACACAGCAACCAACATTTCCATCAACATTGACACAAGGTGACTAGCTGCCTCATTTGCGCAAAGTTTCTGAAAGATTCTCAGAATTTTTGCAAAACATAAAATTTGCATCAAAAGTGGTTCTTCGTCAGCATTATTTTCAAAAGATTCAGACTTACAAAACCCCAAAAGATGGGTGAATTGTAATGTGATTGACTGCCTATAAATGACTGACACATTTGCTCTCATGCTGTGTGCTGAAACTTCTTCTTCATCTTCGATTCATGATATTGCTACAACCCTTCAGCCTGGTTGGCCAATGGCTGGTCTCTAGGAGAGGCTGCAGCAAATGCCAAAAACTAACAGTAACACAAAATCAGAAGACTACTAGGTTGTGTCAAACACCATCAACTACTTTTATGTGTACAACTTTCAAAATCTGCACACCTGAAGAAGTTTTGGGAAAAGAAGTGATAATCTGCCTCATACTCATTTGACATCTTGCACCTAATTTTTTTGCTCATGTTGCCAGTGTAGTCTACTCTCCATTGGAACCAAATCTCAGGATCCATGAAGGTGGCCTATTACAAAACAAAGACCAAGAGCTTCCGCTGTGCTAATAGAACAATTAGGGTTATTGCCAGTGCTACTGTTAGTACCAGTGCCTGCTCCATATCACCCACGAACAACCCCAAAAAGTTAGCAACAAATCCAGACATAAGGAGAGAGATTGGCAATTGATGTCAGGAGAACTAAAGATGAATACACAATTTGACCCCATCCTGTCTCGGTGACCTCTGAACACCGTCTCTAAGATAGAGTAGCTGTAGACTTGTGACATGACAAAGGGATCATGTAGAAGCATCATGTATGGAGGAAATTGTGGCCATCAATGCACTGTGTTCTACTAATGTAAACCTGTGATAGGATTGAATGTGTAATAGGAACAGACAATATGAGCACCTACCGCAATGGCACAGGCTGCCAGGCCTGGCCGCTCGCGTGGATCATGATAGCGCTCAGTATAGAAGAGGTAGGTGCCATAGTACCACAACAAGGGAAAAATGAATCCAATCAAAAATCTGCACCCACAGCACATACCTTAAGGAACCCCCTAAGACTATTTCTTGAGGTATCATACCATAATCTCTTTGGGTTAGAGAATTACTCATTTCACCAAAAATCAGATCAAAACTACCAAAGAAGATGGCCAGAATTCAAAAAACTTCCATGCTATGCTATGCAAATCAACTGTGTGAATGCATCATGGGAAACAATGTTGACCATACTCATAGACCTTCAAAGTACCCAAACCCTAATGATAATAACAACACTGTGATATTGGAAGCACATAAAACAAGAAAGGCTTTAACTTAGGGTTTGGGCAGAAGTGCAGCAGCCAATGCCACAAGAAAATTTGAATGATTTCGAATGGTTAAAACAAGAGGGCCAACACATTGTAACTAAGATGATCCAAGAAGAGGTGAGGGAGGACATAGATGCTCACGAGCACCAGCCAATGCCACATCCACAGCAGGGGAGTCGATGGTCATAGATCCCCACATAAGGGGCAGCATCAGACTCATAATCTCGACTCCGTAATAGTGCTTGATACGCCCCTGACATGCCTCCCTGCTTATCTCTGTCCATCATGCACTACTCCAAGAAATTTCTAACTAACAAATCCCCCAACCTTGTTGATTCACCATCTTTTACACATACTTAACCTGGCACCCCAACATAAAAACACACCATCATGATGGCTTGACGTGAGATGGAAAATGGATTACCTAAAACCATCATCCTTCACAGGAACCAGAACAAAGAGAACCAGAGGGCCCAATTGCACAAGAAATCACACGAAGAATCAAGCCACCCAAAACAACCGTGGGCGGGGGGGGGGGAACAACAACCCACCAGCCTGGTGGGTGACTGAAGAATATCAAATCAAAATGGAAGCAACATCCCAATCTCAAGAATGCAAAGCAAGCAGTTTCAAGAAAGCCAGTGAAACATGAATACAAAGATCAGAAGCAGCATTGTAGATTTGTGTGGGTAAGCAAGCAAAGCAGATTTTCTTACTTTCAAACTCTGGATTGATTTGGGTGCGTGTGTGCCTCTCTCTCTCTCTCGCTGCTTCTTGTCCTCAAATCTTGTCCCTTTCAACCTGGCCCCCAACCCTTTCTTCTTCCCTAAACTCAGATTCAGCTGCATAACTACTCCTGCTACTACTACTACTACTATTTCCTGCACCACAAGGCAAAAGCTTATGCAACTGCTGCAAAGACAAAACAAAACAATCAAAAGCCAAACTGTGAAAAGCATAGATTCAATAAGACTTTTTTCTCTGCGATTTATTTCAAACACAAAAACAGGAAAGATTTTTTTGATCTGCCAACACAATTTAAGCTTTTCCACAACCAACCAACTAATCATCAAAGAGCTTTTCTTCTTCTTCTTGCCGTTGAAACAAACAAACAAACAATCAATCATTCATTCATCCCCTAACTCTTCTTACCTCATGGATTTCGAATTTGCAATTTATAGGGATTGGATTGATGCCCAAGCAAACAACTTCCTTGCTCCCTTCCTTCCAAAACAACAACTCTCTTTCTCTCTTTCTCCTTCCAAACAAGCCTTCAAGATAGGCTTTGAAGAAGAGAGGCTTGAAGAAGAGTGGAGGATGAGCATGAATAATGAAAATGGCTACCTAAATGAGGATTTTCACAGCAACAAATCCCCAAAAATTTGTCAGAAATGTGGTGCACAATGAGATCAATCCCAACCCCAATTGTATAATTTGTTTGTTTGTTTGTTTTTAAATAAAAAAAAATATTGGGAAGTGAAAGGATGTACTTAACCTATGAAGTGACACTAGGTAAACTCTCGTCTTCCTCTTCTTTTTGGCCTGTGCTAATACCCCCTTCCTAAGAGCATTGGGTATGGGTAGGTACCCTTTCTTAGAACAAGGGGTGTGTCACATTGTGGCCTTGCCATTTACATTAAAAAGTATCTTAATGCAAAAGAAGAATTATGGAAACTCAAATATTTCTCCATGCAAAAATATAATCTTCAAAAAATGTGCTAAAAAAAACCAAAATCCTTCAAGATATTATAACCCTATAATAACTAATCTCACGTTTCAACACAAGCCAAAATATCATCTTTCAAAAATCCTCATATAAAAATAGACCTATTATTTCCTAGGGGCCAAAATCCATTAAGCTACTATACTCTATAGTGAATCTAAACACAATATCCTTGGCTACCAAGGCAAGGCCGACAAATGGGTCCCATCTCACATGTCTTGGAAATGCACCCACCAGCTTTTTTTTGTTTTTTAACCCTTGTCTACATAAGAGGAGGGTTGTAGGATTAGCGTAGAAAATATACACTAATATATTCAAATATGTACCTATTTGGAGTAGGATGAAAAAACCCACCATAGTACATTGGCAACTTCCACGCATTAATTTTGATATTTTCATTTTGACAAATAGAATATTCCAAAAGGTTCAATATTTTCCTTCACAAAAAGACATCTTTGAAAACTATATTTTAAATATTTAAAACATTCTTTAAATATATACATGGGCAATCAAATTGTTAGGATGGAGATTTGAATTGTTTTCAGGGGTCAATTTTACTTTTCACTAACACTTAAAAAAATGTTGTAATAGCATTGAGGCTCATCTCTAGTTACCATGAAAAATTTGTGACCAAGTGAGACTACTCAAATCAATGTCTTGAATTGTCTTTAAGAGTTTACTTCAGTGAATTATTTAGTACTTCTTACATGTGGCATGCAGACGACATTGCATGCGACTTGCAAAGAGCTTTTAAAGAAAAGAATTCACAACCTTTTTTACACATCATTCTCCAATTTTACTTAGAAATTTTGCCAAGGGTTCTCTTTGTATTAAGAGATTGGGGCACATTTCTTTTGTTGGGCCATCCAACTTTTGGAAGTTTTACCTTATTAGAACTGGTTTCATATTAGGTCAACTGCTTTCTTTGGTGAAAGTGTTTAGACAGTTTAAATTGGAACAGATTTTTTTTGGTGTTCAGAGTGTGGACACGGTAGGTAGATGTACAACATCTTATTTATTGGCAGGGCCAGTGTGTTTGTTTGTGACACCTTGTTTTGTTTTCTTTTTACTTTGTGATGGTGATTGTCTCGTTCATCATCTCATGTGTTAGGGTATTCTAGATGCTTCTGAATGATGTAGTTTTTCTTATATGGTTGTTGGTCGTTGCATGTCGTTGTGAATTTTACGATCTTCATTAAAATTTAACTATTTTGTGCGTTGATTGTTTTGAACTTTGAACTTGCCACAATCATTACTTCTGCAATGAGTGGCCTTCTGCCGTAAAAATCAGTGTCATCTCATTTGTGGCTATGCACATCTCATTTGTGGCTACAGCAATTATGGTACATACTAGAGACTATGGTAGTACAAAAGGCAACTTCACTACATGTCTGCCTAATTATTAATTAAGTAATTTTAAAGATTTAAGTTGGAAAATTTTAATATTTTTTTCAAAATATATTTCATTTTCCTTCACAAAAAAAATTCTTTGAGAAAAGTAAAATTTTCTAAATTTCTAGAAATAATATAATTTGTGCCAAAGTGGCAAAGGCACTATAGTCTAGAGACTTTGGAAGGATGATGCAGTGAATATTCATGGGGTCCCACATTTTGAGGGTTATTCACCAAAGTGTTATTGTGAACTTTTTTTAATTCATTCTTTTAACCTCACCCAACAAATCTTATTTAAAAACTCTTGAGGTGGAATTTACTATCATAATACCTTTTTAGGTTTGGCACCTCAGTGCTGAATAATTAATTTAATTTTTAATTCGACGGTTAAAATTTGAATTCTGAAAATTTCGACATTTGGTATTAAATTTATGATAACCACATGCTTATGAAAGAGAAGTTTAGTGCTTTGTGATTAGGCCACTTGGGGAGGTTCAGGGATCAAACTTGGTTTGTCTTAATGAATTTTAAATTTTTTTTTGTATAATTAACAATTAATATCATGACTTCCCCAGGCAACACCCATGTCTGGCTTTTTTTAGTAAGGGTAATGGTTGAGCTAATATCCCCTATTTATGGTAAGTTCTGATCATTGAGTTTTTATATGGTTTTTTGTTTTCTGTAAGAGCATCTCCAGAGGTGCTCAGTATGTGACCCTGCGAAAATATTTTTCACATCCAAGTTTAGTTATGTACTCTTTGGCAACTCCACCAATAAAACTGAAAAATATGTGACAGCAAATAGGTGGGGGGACTGCTAATAACAAACCACCTGGACCAATAAGTATGATGGGCCAATCAGAAACATTGAGTAGTAGTTAGATCATATTTATTACACTTTTTTGGGCAGGTGCAGAGAGCTGCTGAGCAATTTACCAGCCACCGCAACCTGCGCAATTATGCTGAGCCAAAACCATTTTCCTGAGTCAAACCAGCACATGTTGGATTTTCTTCATCCATCTTTCCTCAGCAGGATCACATACTGAGCACCGCTGGAGATGCTCTAAGTAAACTGTTGAGATTTTCATCCGCATTTTGGGTCCTTTCTTGGGGTCTGCGCAAAAGAGTACGCAAGTCTATGTTGTGGTGCAAAATTTATATATATAAAATGAATACTTATTGTCAAGGGCCTTGACAAGAAAGCCTCTAGTTTGTCCTCTACGGTCTAAACACTTACACAAAAAAAAACCAGTTCATCTAATGTGAAACTGATTCTAATAAGGTAAAACTTCCAAAAGTTGGATCCAATGCGATAGTCACACGCGGCAGGCCCAACAAATGTTTACATTAGAAGCTTTCTTGTATGCTTACACTTAAACTAGTGTGAACCCCCTGCATAATGCACAGGTGTGTTATTTCAACAATGTTTGGTTGATTTTTTGGTTTTTTAAAAAACAATTTCTTTTCAAACAACCGTTGGTCCCCCCCCTGCTGCCCCGGTCCTTCGCATTTCCTACTCCGGTTCTTTAACCCATCGAGCCCCCCCGGCCGATCCTTCGCATTTCTCACTCCGGTTCTTTAACCCGTTGAGCCCCCCCGCCGGTCCTTCACATTTCTCACTCCGGTTCTTTAACCCATCGAGCCCCCTCAGCCGGTCCTTCGCATTTCCCACTCCGGTTCTTTAACCCATCGATCCCCCCCCGGCCGGTCCTTCACATTTCTCACTTCAGTTCTTTAACCCGTCGATCCCCCCCGGCCGGTCCTTTGCATTTCCCACTCCGGTTCTTTAATGATTCTGTGATTTTGTTTTTTTTTATGAAATACCCTAACCCAGTGATTCTTTTGATTCTGAAAATT
>Ga0116231_10001484_pt1 | contig 47978 bp, 24 predicted proteins | sample S1TSphgellanicum_2_FD_89695 | JGI IMG/M metagenome (GOLD analysis project Ga0116231, IMG submission 89695) | Host-associated microbial communities from peat moss isolated from Minnesota, USA - S1T2_Fd - Sphagnum magellanicum MG | ecosystem: Host-associated > Plants > Peat moss > Unclassified...
ATATATAAATAATTTCTCCATAAAAGAAGACACATCCACATTTCTTGGCTTTGGTGTTTCTTCTTATTCTTGAAACATCAAATTTTCATCTTGTTTTCCTGACCACTAAAACATTATTTGAAATGAACTAATGCCTTTTGTGTAGCATCTTACATCTTAATAAATAATCACCCTACATACATTCCACATGCAAACTTGCATCCCTTCACCCCTTTTAGGACTTCTAAACATTTTATCTTCACACCACCATCATCATGACAAGCACATTCATTGTTTCCAACATATACAACTAAATACATTAGATCCATTTTTTTCAAATTAAATTTCATATATGAATACAAGGAATGACATTGTCCATAGTCTACCAAAATCAAAGGTCAGTTGCATACCAACCATATATGCATTGACGTAAACCAAGACCTTATCCATCTCTATGACCCCTCTCCTATCCACATGTTGCTAATTGTTACCAATGAGACATGATCAACATTTAGATTGCTTCAATAAAAATGCATTGCACATTTTTATGTGCCAAACCTATAGTCTTTTTAAATTGTTCCTTATCACCCAATTAAATAATGGTCGTTAGTTAATGACTTGGATAACATTAATTTTTCAACCAAACCCATAGCCTCCTTTAATTGTTCCCATGTGAATACATCATATTTAACATGCACTTGCTCAATTTGATTACATTCATACATATTCTTACAAGTCTCCCCATCCAACAACCTTTTTTTCTACTCTATCCTCTCCAACACCTTTGTCCTTTGCAACACAAATGTTTAACACTAACAACTCTTTTTTCTTGCAATTTTGTCCCAAGCACAAATTTTCAAAAGCTCCAACAAACTTCTTTCTCCTTTGATGCTACACACATTTTCACAAAATTTCAAAAAAAGAGACTTTAACATACACAACACAACTCACTACATGAGCTATTTCTCTCTCCACCAAAACCTCATTGTTATGCACACATACATTGTAAAACGAGGTCCCTTTCTTTCCATCAAAGCTTTATTACCGCACACACAAAAATTGAACCATGTCCTTTTATCTCTCCTTTGAAACCTCACTATTGTGCACACAAATCACTAAAAATCCCTCCCAACCAATTCCACTCACAAGCTCATATTAAAGGCCAAACCAAACTTTAAATTTTTTCAAATTTGTGCTTTCAATAATCTACCAAAATGATAACTTTTGAAAAGCTTGACTTGGCATAATATTAATTGTAGGACAATGACATTTGGAACAATCACTCATGAATTGGCATGAAGGTACCAACCATCTTCATGAACAAGACTACCGGTATTGAATCCCATTGATAGCCCTTGAAAAGACAAGCATATTTTTTCAATAAACATTTAAAAAGGTTTATATAGTTGTTTTAAGGAACAACACTTTTGATCATTTTGAAATTTGAATATACATTAGATAAGAAAAAAAAATTAATTTTTTTGGGTAATATAATAGTTTGTATATCGAATTTGATTGTTTTACATTGTTTTGTTTTTCTTTTGTTATTGATATTGCTCTATTCTTAAGAAATTATTTTATTTATATGTGGAAATTTGTGATAGAACAAGCACCAAACCTTTAGTCAATCTAAAGTTGTGAATTTTTTCACTAACTACAAAACTAAATCGATAAAAGCCAATTGAGTTGTGATCTTAGAATTTATGTTTGAAATTTTGTACTTTATAGGTTGTAAATCTTTCTTGTATTTTTTCTCTTTCTATAAATTTTTTTCATACATTTCTTTTTAGAATCCTGCAAATTTATCTTCCTTCAGACTCCGTTATGTCATCCTTCTCAATGGTTTTATAATTCACGTTTTTCACACTATTCCTATTCCTATGAACTTTCCTAAACATGTGCATGAGTGGGCAAGGAACACTTCAAGGGAAAACATGTGATGAAACTTTGGAGAAAATTGATTTTTGTGCAAATGTGAATTGAACACATTATCTTATTTTCCTTCGTTAGTGGTTTGCCCCACGTTCCTCAATCCATACCAATATGGCACTTTTACATACCAACTTTGAAACATTTTATGAATAACTTTATTATCATGATAGATTAATTGAATTCATTATATCTCAAAAAATCAATAAGTACAGCCCAATCATTAATACCATTCAATTGTGTCAATGAAAAGTTCATTCTCCTAATCTTCAACATAGGGTAAAAGGAAAATGACATGTCCATCTCCATGCTTATAATTCAACCTTTCACATCATACACCTACAAACTCAATTCCATTTAATTATGTTATAATGTGTCTCCTTTATTATTTGGATAAAACATAAACTTGGATCCTAAGCCCCTTTAAACATCCTCATTAACCACACTACATCCCCCCTTCCTTTACATTAGTTGTTAACTAAACATGTTAACCAAGGAAAAGGTAAGTTTGTAATAAAATGACCAACACCTAACCACTTGATTGTTTAAAAATGTTTGTTTAAAAATGAGTGGGTAATTGGCCAATCAAATTGACATGGCTAAACATAATTGATTATTGCAAATGAAAATTTTAAAACCATTGATTATCAAGCTTAGATGCAAATTGTTTTAATTGTTGTGACCAAAGAAAATGTCATGTTATATTATTGTATAGAATTATATAATATTAATTTTTCAAGAACATATTCAAGAAAATATCATTTTCAAACAAGGATACATAATGAAACGTTGATTATAATGTTTTAATAGTGTTTTTGGCACTTTAAAATTAAATTCTTAAAACTCATTCAAGTGTTCTTGTCATGGACAATAATATTGACTAGCATCACCATCATTAACATCATCACCAACATCACAATGCATGAATTTCATCCATGAACATCCTTTTTTATCCACAATAATTAAATTTCATTTAATTGATGAAGTTCATCCATCACCATCCATTTTTCATTCATAATTTATAATTCAATTATAATTTACATATATTAATTGAGTTGAACTATTACTTATAATCTTAAAATGTTTTCAAAAATGTTCATTGGAAGATGAGCATATGGAAGTTTCTTTGAACTACATCTTAAAAGGGGTATAAATAGAAATATAACTTTCTCATTACCTTTAGTTAAGGTAGAATCTTGTGATTACTTTATGTTTTGTTTTGATTTTCATGTTTTGTGTTTGGAATTTAAACATGATTTTGCCATAATTTGTTTTAATTTTTTTGTACCTTGGAAATCCCTTTGCCTTTGTAATTTTTGTTTTCGTGACAATTTCAATAATATATTTAAAGCATCATTATATAAGTAAACCGATAATTTTTAACATTAGTTCAATTTACCACTTCAAAACATGTGAAATTAAACAGTGGTTACATATGTTGTTGGTCATTATTGTGAACTTACTTGAAAATGATTATGTTAACCAAATCATTGATTTATTAATTAACCACAAATATTTATGAAATAATGAATTTCCTTTCAAACATAATTTTTTGAAATCATGAGGTGTAACCATCCTACCAAAATTTACAATTCACAATAATTTTTTTTAAAAATTTCAAATGCACAAAATGTTGAAAAAAACACTATAACAAGAAAGGGGAAAAATTGTCAATGTTTTTTATGTGAGATGATTCAAGATGTCTAAATTGATTCATATTTACAACATTTTGTTCAAATACATATAAATAGTTTTATTCAATTTGAAATGTATAGAATAATTAGTTTAAACTATATAAATAACTTAATATGAGAATTAAATCATGAAGTTTAACTTTTGTCAAGTAAGAAATGATTGATTGGGACAAAACATAAATTATTAGAGGCTTTCCATTGAAAACAAAAAAAATGATGAAACATTGCCAAATTTTATTTTATAAAAAATACCCGCTTTGAAGGGGGAAAAAAGAACAACAAGAGGGTGTCAACATCCAATGAAGAAAACAACACCCACAAATGAGGGCCACCAAAAATATCACAAATATTGACCAAAAAACAACATATGTCCTCAACCCCTTATTTGTTGCATGAAATAAATCAATATAAGCAAATGGGGAGGAAACATGAAAAACATCAAATGTAAAAAAATGTTTTTTGACAACATGGCTTGTTTCAAAATGGAGGTGACATGATTTTTTTGTAAATTTATCAACACCATTTGCATATAAAATGAATGGAAAATTGATTGAAAAAGGTATTTAAAAACCTTTGGTTGATTATGTTATTTTACACATTAATGAACAAAATCATTAGCATGTTAATGAAAGCACTCAAAATCTATATGACAAAAAGGAAAAACATATTTGGACAATGTTAATTATTGTATAATTTGTACTTTGTTTGGGTCACAATTGTTGTGACCACTTTTTGAGAAACAACAATTCATAAAACTAAATATGCTTGAACAAAATTGGTGATGACAACATCAACTAGAATGTGGACCCCATGTGTGATGAGTCAATAGTGACTCTTCAAAGTGAAGACTTGAGGAATGATGATAAGAATGTGTTTGTTCAAATGAAACATAAAACCTAACATTTTAAACAATGAAAACAAATGCATCCTGCCATGCCTGTATACATGGCCTCATACATGATGGCTAGTTACGAGCATGCCAATCATGCCTTTTAGGGTTAGTTAATCTACGTTTTTAAGTTATTGTATGCTATTAGGTGTTTTAGGGTTATGGCTTGTTTAGGGTTTTAGCTTGTTGACAGTTGTATAAAAGGTCAAGTTCTTCCTTTCTCTTGTTAATTTTTCTAAAATTCTTTTGTCAAAGAAAGTTTCATCCATAGTTAGATTGGATTTATAGATGTTCACGACACTTATTACATGGCCACCGTTTATATACATTACGTTTTTTTTCCTTCTTTGCAGTTTAATCATACATGAAAATTTCATCTCAGCCTCTTCTTGTGCATTGTATATATATGTGCGTGCATCTTTTTAGTTGATTAGTTTTGCCTTTGACTAGTTTTAGTTTTTTTGTCCAGTAGAGTTTGCTATGGATTTACACCCTTACCACACTGTACATCACAACACTACATGTCATGACAATCCTAAACAAACATTGTGAGTTACAAATGGGTTCCCCTCTTTAAGAACACCAAATAAAATGTATCCCCATTAAATGTATAAACTACCCATAGATGTCATGGGCTAGGCCACAAGGTATCAAATGGTGGAGCCCCAATTTAAAATGTAGCAGCGAGGAGAAGATGTTTGAGACCATATGAGGTGAAGGGATGATTAAACAAGTAGAGTTAGGTATCAAAACCCATGCTTTCAAAATCTCAAAAATACACAATGAGGATTAAATGACATGTCAAACTTGATGTTAAAAAAGGAACGTTCATGCAAATTTTTTAAAATGTTTTCTTGAAGATGATCAAACTTTCTTTTGTTTAAGCTATTCAAAAGGAAAGATGAAAGTTTGCATTGTAAGAAGAAAAAAAAGCTTGGTGCCTCTAAGACCTAAGGTGTGCACTTTAAATACAACCACTTGACAATGTCAACATCATTATTCATAGTTGCTAGTGGTGACAAACATTGTTGGTTGTGTTGTCAAGTCACTATTGCCATCGATCCACAACAAGGATGATTTTTCAACATTTCCAACATTTTTTTTTCATGATTTTCCCCTACCACAATTAGGTCATATATAATTAGTAAAATAAAGATTGGTTGTGTTATTAATTATCATTGTTAAGTAAAACATCCAAAAACTTAGATCACCCACTTTAACATTCCACAACATTACTTGCAGTCTGTCCAAGTTATTATTGTGGGTGGTTACCATTTTGGGCTCCATCTTGTTATGAATAATCACTTGTTATGTGCAAGTGAATTTTTTTGGCTTCATCTCATCTCATATGATTATGAGTAGTCATTATTAAGTATGCATCACAAATTTGAGATCACCTTGGAGTCCCAATGTTTTTTTTTTTGTTTTTGGGGGAAATTTTCGCAAATTGGCGAAATTATGTTTCAGAAAAGGAAAAAAGACAAAGGGAAATTTGTGATTTTAGGCATTTTCCCCAATTTTTGAAATAAAAATTAATTAAATTAGCCACATTAGATCTAAGCACTTCCTGGGTCATCACTTGTAGCAGCACTTTGGCAAAATGCTTCTGCTCACATAGGGCAGTTGTCATTTAATGCAAGGGATTCTCACCAGTGCACCTACTTGAGGAATTTGGAAAAAAAAAAAACCCTGCCTTGGACCACTGATTTTTTCTTACAAAAAATGGGGAAATTTGTGGACAAATAATTTTTTTCAGAGTGTAAATTTGACTAGTTTTGCTAAATTTTGGGGGAAAAATTCGCCAATTGTTCCTCATCACTAAATTGAAAAAAGAAAAGAATAGCCTATTACTTTGATGTTCCACAATGTGCTGCAGGGAATGTGGTTGACATCACAAATTGTTGTGCCATGGTTGCCATTTTTGGCTCCATCTTGATATGAATGATTGCCATTTAAGTAAGCAAAACCAAAAACTAAAAACTAAACAAAAATAAAAATAAAAATTGATAACAAGCAGGTACAATTAGATGCTAGAATTTCAAAGGCTCTGAGAATTTTGTTGTTGTGTGATTCTATGAATGTACATTTGTGATCTACAACTGGTCAAGAACCAACAACCCATTTGTGATTTTACTACCACTGGTGAAGAATCAACAAGAGGTGTGTGTGACACTGTGGCCTTGCCATTTACATTCAAAAGTATTTTAAGCCAAAAGAAGGATTATGGAAATTCAAATAGTTCACCATGCAAAAATATAATCTTCAAAAAAATCCTCTAAAAAAAACCCAAATCCTTCAAGAAATTACAACTCTATAACTAATCTCAAGTTTCAACACAAGCCAAAATATCATCTCTCAAAAATCCTCATAGAAAAATAGACCTCTTATCATTACCTAGGGGCCAAAATCTATTATACTCTATAATGAATCTAAACACAATATCCTTGCCTTGGTAGGCAAGGCCAACAAACCCATGTAACTTGCTTTCTATGGATTTCTTCAAAGAGCTATTAGGTACCTACTTCAGTGATGGGGACTCGGGAGTTGCATCAGAAGAGCTGGCGGCTAACTAAATATAACAAATGTCCCTTTTTTCTTCTTCATTTGCCTTTTTACAGAAGGCGATTCTGAATTAAGTTTTACAGTTGAGAAGAAAAAACGTATTCAAGAGTTTCAATGAAGTAAAGTAAAAAGCTGAGAATAGATTTAGATCTTTTTAGGGTTCAGAGTTTAAAGTTTCTAGAGATCTGTACCACTGAGGAATCGTTGTTTTCGTTGTTTTCTGAATTGCTTGGGAGCTTTTCTGAGGCATTTGAGCTGTTGGGTCGACGCCAGGATTGTCTAAGAATTTCTCAGATTGTCCAAGAATAGATTTCGATCTTTTTAGGGTTCAGAGATTATGTTTCTAGAAATCGGTAACACTGAGGAATCGTTCTTTTCGTCGTTTTCTGAGTGGTTTGGGAGATTCTCTGAGGCATTTGAGCTGTTGGGTCGACGCGAGGATTGTCTAAGAAGGTCGTCCAAGAAAGAGAGTTAATCTTTTTAGGCTTCGGAGATTAAGTTTCTAGAGGTCGGTAGCACTGATGAAAAGTTGTTTTCGTTGTCCTCTGCATTGTTTGGGAGCTTCTCGAACGCATTTGACCTGCTGGGTCGAGGCCAAAATTGTCTAAGAGGTTCTCAGATTGTCCAATTTTTCGGTTATCGGGGTTCAGAGTGAAGGAGGAACTTGTCTGTCGGAGACAAATTACAACTCTGTTGTTGTTGCTGTTGCATTTTTTGGACCTTTTCTGGACTGGTGACGATCTTCTTGGGTGGCTGAAGAACCAGAAGCTGTTGAAGAGCTGGTTTTGGTTGGTTCAAAGGTCTAGGAACCTTGAGGGAGAAGAAAGCTACAAGGCGGGTTGGGGGAGGAATGTGTGGGATGCTGGAGAACAGATGCTGACGAGAGCTGTAGCTGGGTTGAAGGGATGCAGAGCTGCAGTTAAATTTCCAAGCTACACTCATCGGCAGCAACACTGTTTTAAGGCGGCAGCAGAGTCTGAGAATTCAAGTGCGCAAGTAGGGTTTTGGGCTGTTGCAGCCAAAGGAGCGATGTCAGAAGGAAATGATGCTCACGATCACCCTGGAAAAAAAGGGTCGTTCGGAGGTTTGAAGAGCTCCGGGTCTACGGAGCATGTGCAGGATTATGGAAGACCATCTTCAAATGTCTCATCATCAAGGAGCACTCAAGAAGGGAAGCCATCAGGGGAGCCCAATCGCTTTGATCTATCAACACAGGCGGTGCAGCCTTTAGATTCGACTTATGATGCTGAGTTTCCAGCGTTAGGTGCAGCTCTGGTAAAGCCCGAGAGGAGTGCTGCTGCTGCTTTGGTTAACCCAAGCCCCGTGCTGACCCCTGTGCAAGCTCCCCAGCAGTCCCTGAGAACACAAGGAGGCTCTTTCTCCTATGTCCCAAATCAAAGAAGCGACACCGACAACATTACTGCATCCCAGCCACCATATCATGACAGGGGAAGAGCAGGAGGTGGTGGAGGAAGAGGAGGAGGAGGACGGGGGAGAAGAGCAATGGATCCAATTGAAGCTCTTGGACGGACGCTGTAAGAATGCTTCTCTGCATCAGAACTGATTTCATCCTGGTTCTGAACTCTGCCTCTGGAGTGATGATGTCTCTGAGTTTTTGGTGGAGTTAGGGAGTCTTTTGCATCTGCTTGTCAGTCAATTCTCAAGCTTCATGGAAGTTGGATTGATGTTTGGAGCTTAGGTTTAGGGTTAGCTGGCATGCAAGGAGTTTTCAGGCATTTTCTTTTTACATTATTGAACATTGAAGTACAAAAGCAGTGTATTTGAAGGTTTTGTTTGTTGTGAGGTTTCATGGATGCATCCACACTCTCTCAGATTGGTAGCAATTGTTGATGACTATTGGTGTCAATGCCATGAAACTGAATTGGGTTGTATGTTTTTGAGATGTTTTAGGACTGCAATCTTACGGCACAGAGCAACAGATTTCAAGTTGCAGTTGAGGAGGGACGGGTATGTAGCTGTGGCTGAAATTCTGAAACTCAGTATGAAAACAATGGCTGGCAAACCCCTGAATTCTCACACTGAGGATGATGTCCGCCAGGTACCAAAAGTCTTTTTGAAACAGAGACATTTATTGAGAGGTAGTACAATATTTTTGGCTTGAAAGTTTTGTTGAGGAAGTGACAAGCAAATGAGCATTGAACTGAACTTGTGGCATGCTTTGGCTTAATATTTTTCTGAGGGTGGCAGTAAGTCTCAATCAATCTTGAACCCATTTTGTTTTCTAAAACTGTCACCCCAACTGGAGAGTCTACAGTCCATAGTTTAGATCATGAGCTACTCATGTGTAGATATTCTCAGATTTCTTTCCTTTTGGTGAAGCTGTAGGCAGATAGAGCATACAACATGTTTGGCTAAATATTTTGAAATGTACCTTGGAAGTCTGAGTTGGTTCAGTATTTCGAGAAGGTATCACAGTGTGCTTGAAATTTTGAGCTCAGACCCATTCTTTCCCAGAAATGATAGCTGCAACTGCAGATTCTACAGTCCACAGTTTATATCCTTAGCTAGCCATTTGTAGATGTTCTTACCTAGCTTTCCTCCAAGCAATCAAATTGTGGTAAACCTGCAGGCAGATTGGTCATAGGGATTGTTGAGAATGGGATTGGTTGTGTGGATTTGATGGGCAATTTTGAAAATTGATATTCTTTATGTGTTTGGTCTTGAAAATGAAAACCTCAAATCTGACAAAAATAATGAGCTCATGATATGAGGCAACAAAATGGTGGTGGGTGGCAGGCAGTGAAAGAAGATGGGAAACAGAGATTTGGACTACTGGTAGAAGGTGGCCAGTTGTTGATCAGAGCTAATCAAGGACACACTATAAATGTAATCCCATCAATCTTTTCCAATCAATACTTCTCTTCTCATGTCACTTCAATGGCATACTCCCAATATGAACTCCATGTTCATGATTTGGGTATCAACATTTGGTAGGGATATTGTCTAGAGTTTCATTTACATTTCTAGTAATTTTTGTTTTTGATGCAGACTGTGGAATCAGAGGTGTTGCTGAAGGCAATCACATCTGCCAAAGAAATCCCAGGTAAATAGATGGAACTGTTAAGAAAATGAGAGAAAAAGCATCAATCTGATCACTACTTGCATGTAAGGAAGGATTAGGCCCCTAGGTCTATGGTCTGTCTTGCTTACTTTTCAACTGTGTATGCAACTGTTTCTGCTGGTGTGCTAACAGTAAAGTGTTGAAATTTTGAATTGGGTTCAAAGTTTGTGTGCATGGGACATACACAAAATTCATGGATCAAATATGGGAGCAAGGACTAAAGCGAATGAAGCGCAACCATATCCATTTTGCTACTGGCTTGCCAAAAGAGGATGGTGTCATTAGTGGTATGTTCCAGTTATATTCTTGCTAAGGTTTTATGCTTCCGTGTTTGTATTCCTCACAAGTGATGGGTATTGTTAGAATTGAAATTGCATTCCAGTCTTGGTCAGGTACTGGTCTAAAGTTGATGAATGGAAATTTGAAGATTGTTTTTCAGTCAATTATTTTCATGTGTGCAGGTATGCGTGGGTCTGTGGATACCCTTATCTACTTAGATGTGGAGAAAGCACTTAAAGGTAAGTTGTTTTCTATGCCAAGGTAGAAAAGCCCAGGTTTAGGTTTAGGGTTTAGGTTTAAACCCTAAACCCTAAATGGTAATTTATGGCACTTTACTGGGAGTCCTTGGAGGTTCCTAGTCTTGAAATTATCAGTTTTTAGGCATGAAATATCCTCTGGTATGGTGGTGCTGCAGAAACTTTTGTTTGATATACCACTGAGTGTTTCGTAAACCTGCTGCTTTTTTTGGGATTTGTAGGTGGAATGAAGCTCTACATGTCAGAGAACCGAGTTATCTTGACAGAAGGTTTTGATGGATCCATTCCACCTGAATATTTTGACAAAGTGTTGAAACGTTCATCGCCAGAGAAGAATGAATACATTCATGTCCCACCACCATCTTGGCTGAAAGATCCACCATCAAGATTGGATGTGGAAACAACCTCCAGCACAGTTGTGCAGCACATCAACAACCCTGATAGCAGCAATGCCAGTGAGGGTGGTGGGTCTGGGAATACAAGGAAAGCATAACATGAAAATGAAGGCATACATGGGTACACAGAAAGGATCTCTATCAACAACTAAAACTTTCAGTGTGACCCCTTTGTCTATTCTCAGGAATGGAGTAGAAAAGAGAAAACTCATGTGGTGGGAAAACTCATGCACAGGCTAAGGTGTTATGAGCCAGGGGATGGAACATTTGAGTCTGATGAAGGAATGCAACTTGTTGGCATCTGAAACTTGCATAATGTGCAGTATGCTGCTTTGAGAAGTGCATCTTTGACCACAGGTGATCCATGCCTGCAGCCTCATGAACTCAAAATTTTTGAAAGCCCAACCTGGGTTGTTAAGGGTGAGTTAGTTTCTGAGCTTTCAGTCCATGTGCTCAAAGGTAGCACTCATACAACCTTAATTTATGATGCTCTTATCATATCATCAGCAGATTGGTTGTGCTAATGTCCCACTGGATGAAGACAATTTGCATGTTGATCTGCTCAGAATTGAAGCTCAATTGAAACACTAGTGTTTCTGGGAGTGTCATCTTTAAACTGCAGTTTGGACAAGCAGTGTAGATGGTGTTCTTAATAATGTTATTTTTGGCTAACCTATACTGGCTTTCTGGCAGATGTTGGGAGATTTTGTACTGCCTTTCCATGCATAGATTAGCAACTGATCTTTGCCCTGCACTTTGACCACTTATGATATTTCTTCCAAAAGAATTATTCTGGTGGGAAGAATGTTGCTTTTTCCCCTGACAGGTGCAGTTATGATCTCAAATTTCTGGTATCTTTGGCAAATCCCAATTGCAATGGTACCTTCAGAGCATGCCCAGCAGCAGAAGGAAAGTGTCCTCTTCCGGTATATTTTGGATGAAGTATTATTACATGCAAATAGTGTAAATCTGCTTTATAACCATGTTAGCAGTGCTTTGCAAAAACACCAGTAAAGTAAACGACTTCCCAATTGATCAATTGTAATGATTGACCCAGCTGGTAATATTTAAATGCACTATCACATTGTTCAGTCCATTCTTATCAGTTTTATGGGTGGATGGGTGATGACTAGCCTTTTTTTCGACTTGTGACATATGGTCAAAATGCATAAAAGAAGTGATTTTGGAGGTTTTTAGTTGCCATAAGCAAGGGAAAACAACAGTAAGAATTTTCAGATTTAGGGTTTTCGGATATGTGGTTTTCATTGTGTAGCCAAACAAATAGAAGGATCATTAGGGATGATTGCCACTTTTTCTACATCTTCCAATGAATGATTGTCTCTTTGGCTATAAAATGAAATTCCTTGAAAAAACACTGGCAAGAACATGTGAGAAATTAACACTGCAATGCGGATGTGGGGTGACAAATACTGAGAGTCTCAAATGGGGGCTGATACTCTTAGGGAGGAATTAACTCAGCAACTTGGATATAGCCTGTCACTGGGCGTGCTCATACCCCATGGCATGGCCTTGGGGTGGAGTTGATGAGCAGAAGATTGTAGTTCAGATGTCAAAAAGATGAAATTGAAGGAGAAGTCTCTGGGTAACTCAGTTGTGGATGAAGATGTGGAAGGAGGAGAAAAAGAAACCCTCAAAAGGAAGACGAGATTTTGAGCAACTAAATTCTGGAGAAAAATGTTATAAGCAAAACAAACTTTTGATGAGGGGAGACACTAGAATGTGAAGCTTTAGCTAATTAGCATTCTGCTGATATGCAGTTCATAGCTACAAATGACTAAAGAGGTAGGTTAGTAAAACCTTGACTATGAAGGGTATTCACCATCTTTCAACTATAAGCTTTGGCAATTAGCCACTAGACTCAGTATCACCTTTCTTCTCTTATATTAAGCCTATCTACCAGGTTTCTGCACTCCTATGCCCTTACTACGTAGATGGCCTCCAACACTCTGGCACCATCTACAAACCAAAAAGTTGGTGTAGTATCATCTGTAGCCAGGTAGAAGGTAACTAATACTTAGTCCATAGTTCAGGTTCTCCTTTCTGTTGAGATTCATTAACATTACATGCTTTTATCTATCTCCATTTGATTATCTTTCTTATCAGCTTATACACAAAGATGTAGTACACATAAAACTAAAAACATATTCAAGAGAGAAAACAATTGCTGTTGAACTCCAACACTTCATGTGGAACAGCCCTGTGCTGCCATCAGAAACTACCTTGGAATGTTTTTTACTTCAGTTTAATACAAATCTGTAATGTACAAATCCTCACAGATGAGGTAGACGACTTTCCATTTCAAAGCCCAGCATTGTTTTTAGTTGGAAAGACATTTACTATACAAGCATTTGCTTGAAAAACAAAAAAGTCTTCCAGGTGAACACATTTTCATAAGCACCCTTTACTTGTGGAGGAGTGAGTTCCAATAACATGTGAAGAAGCAGTTCCTCTTCTCACTTGTCAGGAAGTCATCTCTATTTGGCAGGGGCAGCTGCAATCATTCCTTAAATGTTAGCACAGACAAAATTGGGGATGCTTGTTTGTGGGAGTCGGCACTCAAGAAGGCAAAGTTTCTCTCATCTGTTGGGAGGGGGGTATCCAACACCATCCGCAGATAGAGCCAAACCCACTTGCTTCTATCAGTTGCAATCAGTAGTAATGTTGACTTGGAAAGCTTACTCAGCAGCTGCCAAGCTTTACTCATTGACGCAATTTGTGGCGCAGATAGAGCACAACCCACTTGCTTCTATCAGTTGCAATCAGTAGTAATGTTGGCTTGGAAAGCTTACTCAGCAGCTGCCAAGCTTTACTCATTGATGCAATTTGTTGCCACAGCATCTCTGTGAGTTCTTGATTCTTTCAGCAAAACAACCACATCTTTCATGGTTGGTCTCTCTGCAGGGGAGGAATGTGTGCAAAGCAATGCAATTCCAAGCACTTCAAGTGCTTCTTGTAACACAGGTCTCGGCAGGCATTGCAAGCATTGGTCCAGCAGTTTGAAGACAGGCTCTTTGGACTGAATCTTATCTTGCACCCATTTGACTACATCAACACCATCACCCAAGCCAGCTTCCGCCACTTTCTGACCTGTAAGCAACTCCAGCAACACAACCCCATAGCTGTATACATCATACTTCACAGTCGCTTTCAGTGTGAAACTGTACTCTGCATCCACACAGGAAGAAATAAAAGTAGTCAGCAAACCTGCAATACAAATGTAGGACACAAGGAAAATTGTAGAGGCCCTCAGCAAATCAACAGCAAGGAGAACCCAACAGACATTATTAGAGCAAACCAACAAACATCTCCAGCAGTGCTCAGTATGTGACCCTGCAAAAATGTCTCACATCCAAGTTTACTTTTTTCCAACCCCACCCATAAAACTAAAAGTGGGACTGCAAAATAAGTGGGAGACTACTAATAGCAAACTACCTGGACCAATCATTATGGTTGGCCAATCAGAGACAGGGAGCAACCACCACATCAAATTTATTACACTCTTCTCTGGCAGGTATTAGGTTTTGCCTTTTACCAGCCTCAGCACACTGCAAAAATGATGGACCAAATCTGTTTTGCTGAGCCAAACTAGCATGTTTTGACTTTTCTTCATCCATTTTTAATTTGAAGGAGCACATACTGGGCACCAGTGGAGTTGCTCTTAGCTTACAAGCATCACATTCCTGTCCTAAGTCCCTCCATATCATTTCTTAAGACACAAATTATCCAAGAGCTTTTGAGATGAAAGATGACTTCTTTGGCAGAGGATAGAGAGGAGCCAGGAAGTGCCTGGAGCAATATAACCGCATTCGCCTTCAATCTTTGCAATGCTGGTCCAGTCAAAGGTCCAGTCAAGTAGCTTAGCAAGCCCAAAATCAGCTATGTGTGGTTCCAGATTGGCATCAAGAAGGATGTTGTTTGACTTCAAATTGCCATGCACGACTGATGGCACACATGTATGGTGCAAATATGCCAACCCTTCTGCTGTTCCCAGGGCAATGCAATACCTAGTGAACATAAAAACAAAACAGATTTGTGCACAATTTTCAAACACCATACACACTAACATTACAACCTTAGTATCTTTCACAGTGCAGAAAACATGTCAAGTGGGGTGTTGCATACAACAGATTTATTCGAAATTGAGCAACTCCTGTATCTTGTAAAAACTATAGGCAAACAGCCAGGGTTTAAGGCTTGGGGTACACATTAACAAACCTGGTATTCCACTGTAAAGCTGGCTTGTGTTTGTGAAGTACATCACCCAGGCTGCAATTTGGCATGTACTCATACAGCATCAGATGCACTTCCTTGCTTGAGCAGTGTGCCAAAATACTTACAATGTTGAAATGTTTGAGTTGGCTCAGTCTCTCCACTTGTGCTTCAAACACACTTCCTCCCAATCCAGAGTCCTCTTTGGAGTATGATGATGGTAACGTCAGCTTCTTTACTGCAACAATGTTACCATCTGTTGTTGTAGCCCGATAAACAACACCTGGAAGTTTGCACATCTCAGGAGGCCTCAGTTCTCAGGCCCTGAATGTTGTGTGATGTTATCAAATCTTTCCAATATGTGGAAAGATCCTCTGTCTGTTTACAAGATTGCAGTCAGCATCTAGAAAGAAGTGTTTAGTAAAACTGGAATCAAAGGTGAGTGAACAGAAAAGATCATGACCTGATTTTCCCTTCCCGATGATGCTGTATGATTCAAGATTGTTTACTACTTCCTCCAGAGAGAATTGAAGTGTTTTGAAGGCTGTAAGCTGCCAAGAAGGCCTCAAAACTTCAGGATCCTCACTGTTGTGGTGCTGGCTGCGAACCCAGTACCTTGAGTGCCACTTTGAGAGGATGGCAAAGCCTGCTGCAAGAAGCAACCCTGCAATGCTAAGAGTGAGCCCAACCAAGAGTCCTGTGTTTCTGCTTTGCCTTTCTCCACCACTGAAGTGTTGATTTGAAAGGGGAGGATCCACAGGAATGCTGCTTGATGTGCATGCCTTTGATAGAGCAGCGCAAAGTCCTGGATTTCCAAACAATGCACTGGGTGGTAGGCTCTTAAAGAGCTCATTGTTTGGAACAGGACCAGAAAACTGGTTGTCCGAAACATTCAGGAGAATCAGAGAATTCAGGTCTTGAAGCATCATGAGATTGCCTGAAAATGCATTGTGGGAAAGATCAAGAGATTGCAGATTGACAAGATTAGCTAGCTCTTGGGGCAGGGGCCCATTCAGCCTGTTCCAGCTCAAGTTCAAGCTGATTTGAAGTGTCATGATGAACCCTATTTCTGGGGGAATGACCCCAGTGAGCTCATTTCCCCCGAGTTCCAGCTGACTAAGCTTCCTGCAGCCACTAAGCTCACTGGGGATGCTCCCTGTGAGTGCATTGTCACTCAGTATAAGCACATTAGTGTACATCAAGCTGCCAATCTCAGGTGGAATGGCTCCTGAGATTTGGTTGCTTGAGATGTCCAGAATTTCCAGCTGTGACAGGCTCCCAAGCTGTGGAGGAAGAGGGCCTCTCAGCTGGTTCCCATGCAAATCCAGTGTTTGTAAAGCCACAAGAAAACCAAGCTCAGGAGGCAAGCTTCCATTCAGTGCATTGCCGGATAGCTCAAGCACGGTAAGGTTTCGAAGCTTGCTAATGGTGGTGGGAATACTGCCAGAGAGGAAATTGTTGGAGAGTCGAAGTTGGGTTAGGTTATTGCAGTTGCCAATCTCGAGCGGGATGGCACCTGAGAATCTATTATCAAAGAGCAACATAGCTTGCAAGTTTTTCAGACCAAAAAGCTTGGATGGAAGCTCGCCCAAAAGCTGGTTTCCTGATAAGTCCAACCTCTGGAGCAATGTGCAGTTGGCAAGTGTCAGTGGAATGCTCCCACTTAGCTGATTCTTCCACAATGTCAGAAACTGTAGCTGTGTCAGGCTACCAAATTCTAGAGGCAAGCTGCCAGAGAGTGCATTGTTTTCAAGATGGATATCCACCAGCTTTGTGCAATTGGCAAGTGCAGCAGGTATGCTCCCAGTCAAGTTATTGAAACTCAGGCCAAGTGTTTCCAGGCTCTGGAGCATGCTGAGCTCATCAGGAATAGTGCCGGTGAGCAGATTCTGAGAAACATCCAGTTGCTGAAGAGCAGAGCAGTAGCCAAGCTCTGGAGGTATGGAGCCCATGAGACTGTTATTCCACAGCAACAGCATCTGAATCTTCTTGAGCTTTCCAAGCTCCAAAGGAATACTCAAGCTAAGCCCATTCCCAAATGCCACAAACTCGACAAGCTCGCTGCAGTTGCCAAGCTCGGGAGGAAGAGGGCCAGTAAGCTGATTGTTTTGCAGATACAGATACTGGAGATTCAGCAAGCTCCCCACAGATTTGGGTATGGCTCCAGACAGCAAGTTGTCAGAAAACCCTAGTACAGTGAGATTCTGGCAGTTCCCCAGAAGAGCTTCAGGCAATGCTCCACTGAATGCATTCCCATCTGCTCTCAGTTCCACGAGGCTGCAGGAGAAACCTCCTCCAGCTCCTCCCAACCAAGCAGGCACAACCCCACTCAAATGGTTGTCGAAGACGTAGAGTTTCCGCAACTGGGTGCAAGCACCAAGCTCTGCAGGCAACGACCCAGACAAGAAATTGTTGTTGAGGTACAGCTCTTGCAGCTGCAAGAGCTTCCCGAGTTCATACGGTACCTGTCCAGTCACCTCGTTGTTGCTGAGATCCAGCACCTTCAAGGCGCTGCAGTTGCCGAACTCCGCTGGGATTTGCCCCGTTAAGTTGCAGTTGGAGAGGTTGAGCAACTGCAAAGCTCCAAGGTCTCCCAACTGCGATGGGATGTCGGTTCCCAGACGCATCCCCGCTAAGGTTATGTTCACAACTCTGCCTGTGCTAGGGTTACAAGAGATTCCGACCCAGTCTGCACAAGGATTAGGGCTACCAGAGCCTGACGAGGAGTTCCAGCCACTGAGAGCATCCCAAGTGCCAGGAGCCGCCGACCTCACAAGCTGCAGAAGCACTTGCGCATCATCCTGGTTCGTAATCAAGCTGCCGCTGCTGCTTGTCCCCAGTTGCTGCAAATTGTAAAGCTTCTCGCAAAGTACTGAAGAAGGCAGCAGCAGTAGTACTAGCATGGACATTGCCATGAACCTCAGCACATGTGCAACTGCAACTGCTGCCATGATCCTCTCTCTGCAATTGAAAAACCACTTCGATTCTCTTGCGTTACTGCATCCAGTAGGCAATGGTCCGTTCCGCTCGACCCAAGTTCATAGCTCAAAAAAAACGAACCTTCAACAATATTGCAGAAGCAGCGTCGATTCTCGCATCAATCTGCAACTAGTCGAACCCATTTCTCCATCTTCTACAACACCCTGCAAACCACGACTAAAGCAGCAGCAGCTATATAATTCTTCCAACCAGCTTCAACAGCCACGTCCCGCAGTACACATGCAGCTGCTACAGGAAAAGGAAACTGATGATCAAAAATATTTTTTCATCAACAACACATTGCCGAAAAAAGAAACTACAAAACTTGAAATACTACAAACTTCTTCTTCTCAATGCAACAAAACAGACAGCAATGTCATTGCAGCAAAGCTCTTGAAATTTCTTACAAACCTTTTGAAAGAACGATGAATAGCTGGTACTACTTACTTATACGACTGCAGCTAGGTACTATAATAGATCACTACGTTATTTGTATACATAGAAATATTTTTGGTTAGCTTTGGATTGAAGCAGCTCCCATGGCTTGCTGCATGATGATGCAAGAAGAAGAAGAAGAAGAAGCAGTTCGGCTGTGCCGCCGGATTGTGGATCAAGAGTAGAAGAGGAGGAGTGCAACATCGCTGCTGGAGCTTTGGCGATGGCGGCGCGCGCGCGAAGGTGGTGACAGAAGACGAGAGAGACACAGACAGAGTCAGAAAAAGAAAAATGTAAATGGCGGCACATTTTTGAAACTGGGTTTTTCTTTTCCTTCTAATTTTAAAATTTTTAATTGAGTTGAATTGAATTTTTATATTATTATTATTATTATAAAAATTTAAAAAATTTAGAAAATGTTTTTGGAGCGCTACCTCAAGCTCTAGAAATCATCTTTGGAGTGCAAATGAAAAGGAGTAATGAAAAAATAGCAAGAAGAAAAATAAGCTCACAAAAAGCGTTTTTTTTTCTACTTGTACCCCTCTTACTTTCTAACTTTTTTATTTCTTCTTCATTTTAAATGATTTAAAGTGTTATAGGAACGCCACCTTCAATTTTATAAATCATCTTTGAACTCTAATAACAACAAAGCAACATACAAGACATTTTTTGAGTGATTGATAATTAGTTTTGTAGTGCTTGGTGGTTTGTTTTTTTGAGTTTTTGACTCACTCTACTTTGGGGATCATAACTTTCTCAATTTCAATTCATTTTTGATGATTTTTAGTGCACTAAATGTGCCAATAAGAAAGGTTCAAATTTTATTTGCACATCGCAAACCAAAACAACAGAGCCCTCTCCTTGGATTCAGCTTGCCCTGGATGCTTAAGTGATTGCTCATGGGCTGTTTTACCTTACATGGCATAAAAATTGGGTGTTGCTTTATATATATATATATAATTTTAATTAAAAAAATTTGTAAAAAAAATTCCCATGATACCTGAAGGGTACCTGTCAGATACCCACTGGGTATCACAGGAATTTTTCAGTATTTTTTTTAAAAAATGGACACTGGGCTTTACGGAAACAGAAAGCTTGCATCCTGTTTTCCTAAAGCCTGGTGACCATAATACTATTATTACTTTGTAAGAGTATCTCCAGATACACTAAGAAAATCTGACCAGGTTTTTGCACAAGAGGAGAGACTAAGGAATGATGCAGTTCTCATTTGGTCCCACATCATTGTTGGAGGACATTGTTTCTTTTGTGTGAAGTTTAATCAAAATGCAATTTTAATTTTTTTTAAAAAGATAATATTCTGTCACAATATTCGTTTTGCCTAAACAATTGCCAAATTTGGAAAAAAGAAATTTGAATTTTTTTGGTTCACATTTGGATTCGGCTTTTAGTTTGGTAACAATTTTTTAAACTAAAACTAACATCTTGTCACTATTTGATGCTATTTAGGCGCTCTTGGGATGCTAGTTGAAAAAAATTGAGAAACAAATCACTGGAGACTTATGGAACAATGTAGTTCTCATTTGGTCTTGCATTTTTGAAGACTGGTGTTTAAATGATGTAATTTTCATTTGGTTTAGGGTTTCTGAAAATACCAAACATGTTTGTTTTCATGATTTGATCTTGAATTATTTTAGACTACATATTGATGTAATTTTCATTTGATCTCACTTTTTTTTAAAAATTCTGGAACAACACAGTATTCATTTGGTCCCACATAAGGACAAATGTTCATTATGTGTTAATATGTGAACTCCAAGTTCATGTTTTGGGAATTCCATGAAACATTTCCTATTTCAACTGTTGCAGGTTCAGCACTCATCAATATGTTGCAAAATTTTATTTATAAACACATCATTGTATTCGAAAAATGTACAAAGGTATTAGAAAAAACAAAGGATGTCAAGTTAACACAAATTAGATGTCAAAATCTCTTCATCTTTGACAGAATAGGTCAGCCATGGTGATTGGGGGTGTGTTTTGAAGGGGTGGAAGTTAGGAAGTAGCTAGGCTTATGTTATCGGCTGATTTAAGATGGAGGATTGCATCCTTTGCAACATAATAAAAAAAAATTGATGAAAAAAATAACCAAGACAGAAAGAGGAGGGTTTTTTTTGACCTTTTGAAACTTCAAATGGCATTGATATAATTGTATAAAAACATGTCAGCTTGTTTATGCAGACATTCAAATATATCAATTGCTAAAAAAACAAATTGATCAATGAGGTGTTGATGATGATTGCTCTGTTTTTTTTTACTTGAGTTGCATTGGGAGCAACAAATCCTTGAGTCGTGCAAGATCAAGAAAATAAAACCAATATTGGTCTCGCACTTATTATTCATCTTAATTACCAACCTTCAACCATGCCTCCCAAGTTGAACATTTTTTTCCCCTTTTTTGGGTAATGAGTCACTTTGATTGGTCCATCACAAAAAGAAAACATTGAAACATTGAAAGCTCCTCAAAATAGAAGCTTCTATTTTGAAGATAAAAATATAAAGTGCCTACTCTTTGGTCCACCTATGCAAGACAACTTTGGGCAAAGCATAAGGGATAAAAATAATGTAGTATTGGGAACGTCTTGGGGAACGTCTTGGGACTTATTAAGAACCTCTTGAGAACTTGATGAAAACTCATTGGGAACATAAAACAACAAAAAATTCTAACAACCCCTACTCACGCTCCATGAAAGAAAAAAAAAAACCTGGGCCTCTTGATTGCATACTTCATCACCTCATTGGCTGGGCAGATTGGGAACACATTGGGAACTTTCTGAGAACCTGTTGGGAACACATTGGGAACAGAAAAAAAACACCTTTTTTTTCCTTTTATTTACCCTCATAGCTTGTGTTTTTATTGGATCCCTGACATTGCAATCAATCGATCAATTAGTGAACTCTTCACTCAATCCAGTTAAAACATCCATCCACAAACAGCCAAAGGGGAGCCCATACGGCCCCAAGGGCTAATGACAGAGCTGACTAGGGGGGATCAGGTATTCGGTCAGGGTTAGAAGGAAGTACCATGTTGGGGTTTTGCAGTTGGGTAGCTCATAAAATTTGATAAGCAATAGCATTGTTTAAACTTTTTATTTATTTATTTTAAAATTTGGCACGAACGGAAAAAATAATTCCATTTCGTTTTTTATAATTTATTTTTAAAAATAAATTTAAAAAAGACTTTCAAATAATAGGTAGTAATATGTGTTTTGTTGATCTACGGAATTATGTTTTTTTTTTACTTTTAATTTATTTGGTTGCTTTTGGACATTTCAAGATTGAAGTGTTTTTCTTTCCCTTCTTCCCTTGTTTGCATTTTAATCAATTGGATATGGAATTTCACAAATGGCCATGAAAGTGAGAGGGAGGAATCTTGGCTTAAGCTTGGGCAAACATTAAAAGATTTCTTGTTTTGAGACCCTAGCACAATCAATCTTGGCTTGGGCTTGATTCACTTTGTCTTAGGCCCCATGGAACCTTGCTCATTTTTTTCTCAAGGTCACATGTCTCTAATCCTCGGCCACCTTGCCCTAGCCCTCAAGTAGCTCAAGGTCACATTGTCTAATGTAACATTTTTTAAAATTAAAAAAAAAACTACTATGAATGCCTAGAATTCATTCCTTCCTCACTCAATTTTTTTTTTTTTTTTTTTCATTTTTTTTGTGAGGTGTGAGAAGGTGGGTGGGGGACCAATAACTTGCCAACCTATTTAAGCCACATATCCACCTTTTTAATGTACTTAAGTTACCCACCCACTTATATATTGTACTTATTGGCCAAACCAAAAAATTTATGTCTAGGGGTCCCATGACATGGAAGCTTGTAGTGTGCCCGACCCAAGATTCCACTTTTTAATTGCTCCCGAATGGGTGTTGTAGAACCCCTTAGATAATGGGCATTGTGGAATCCTCTAGATAATGGGCTTACTCATTTTATGTTTTCAACTTCTTTTTTCAATTTGAAACAAATGGTTGGAAAAATGATGTAATAGAAAATGATGATTTATTCAAGTGTTGGGATTTTCCTATTTAACTTGTGGCCTGAGGTGAAAAGAAAAAACGACAATTAAATTAAACAAAATTGGAAACAATATGACTTATGACATGTAAAAGAAAAAAAGTTATAATTTGACACTATTATCTTCTAACTTCAAAAGTCCAAGCTTAATAATGACATCTTCATTTTCATTTATTAAAGCTTCTTTCACTTCATAGATGCCATACTAGCAACACGAACATCATCTAACATCATCTAGTCAATTATTTTAGATGTTTATAAATTTCAAAATATTCCATTTTCAATCAATAATGTCATTGGTTTGTGCAATTACTTTAATATTAAAGACTCTTCCTACCTCAAACTAAAAGCCATTAATCCCAAATATTTGTTACGTCACAAACCTAACATGAGAAATATATATATCATGAACTTTTCATCATGTCAATAGATCTTTGCATTCTTCATTTGTGGCTTTCTTGATCTTATAATGGTTACTATTCTTTGACCATGGATAATCATCTTCTCATCACTCTCCATGAGGTCATAAAAATTTGTATTTAAAAAAGTTTGTGGTGAAAAGTTAAAAACTTTTTCACCTACATAATTTCAACTCATAACCTTGTATGCACAAACCAAGAGCGGAAACAATACATGTTTGTTATCTTCACCTACAATTTGCAAAGTTTTTTCCTTGCCAACTTATTGTATACAAGCCTTAATCCCTTGTAACAAGGGTCTAACATAATTGCCAAAATATTACAAATGAGTATTGTGGTCTTGAAAAGATAACATAAATGAAAAGAAGGATTCCAAGACTTGCACCACCTTATTTCGCATGTGTTATCACATGACTTAAAATTTAGCATCAAAATCATAGGTTTCATTCAAGTCAAGTGCTAAACTATCCACTCACATTTGGGAAAAAAAATATTAGTAACAAGTGCATTAGATAGTAACCAATAACCCTAATTTTAACATGTGCATTTTGAACAACAAGCCCTATGGTAGCATTTAACAATTTAAAATATTGCCCAAACATGTGGACTTGGCACATGGACTTTGACGTGTCATTGATTGTTGTTTTTCATAATAATAATAATGAATAGTTTGTTTAAACTCCAATATCTTTTGGAGTAAAATGATTCTTAAGCAAATGAATTTTCGTTAGAATTTTCAACTTTCATATGTGTGTTAATATCCAAACAAGCCTTAAGCCATTCTTGCTAGACCCCTTCCAATTTTTTTGGCGCATGCAATAGTCTTCTACAATGTGGAATATGCTTCCTTGATTAAAGTTGAGGTTAGACTATTGCAAAACTCTAAATTATTTATGGCATGTTGGCAGCACTTAGACATGGCATGCCCTAACTAGATTTACAAACAATTATGCCAACTTCAACACTTCACATGAAATGACTAATGTCAAAGCAATGGTCATGGTTGAGAAATTATTCCTTCCTCTTTGACATACACAACAACATAAACATTTGACCCATGTTTTGCAAAAACATTATTGATTTGTAAAGCACTGGCATTCATAAAAAAAAATTCAATCTAAAAAAACGTAATTGCTACATGATAATGTTCCCACTTTTCATTTTGAAAATGCAAAATGTGCAATGAGACTAAAGCATCCATCCCCCCTCTTCACATCCATAAATCAAACCTAATATTGCAACTATTACAAGAACCAACAACTTGATGTATTTGCCTTGCATTGGTTTTCTTTTGCCATCCTTGGCAAATTTCCTTAAATCAATGGTAACCTTCAATATGGAAATTCAACCAAGGATTTTGTTGCAAAATTCGTTGTCAACTAAGAAATGGTGCTTCGACAAATGACAATGGGACCAATTCCTTGGAATTGAAAAATAAATCATTTCCAAATTGTTTCTAATTGAAAAGTATCCTTGGTGTTATCACTATTACGAAAGAAAGAAGTAATAATAAATGGGGTGGGATTAAACCTTTTTTTTGCACCTCACCTATCTCTTTCAATCCCATTTTCCTCTTGTTCAATCCAATTATTTTAGATTTGTTTGTGACTAGTTTTCAAATGTTTTCAAAGTACAAAAATCTCATTTATAAACTTGTAGTTTATGATGCCCCTCCTAAGCCAAGTTGAACAAATAGGTAATAAAAATCACATTTTAGTTGTTCAAGTTTTAATTTGTGTTTGAGTTTATAATTGAAGAAGATGCGACATTAGGTCTATAAAATGTCCAAGTTGTGGTAGTGCAACTTCTTGTTTTCCAAAAATCTCATTCTTTTGCCAACAAAAACCATTGCAATGTAATAATTGTGCTTGAAAACAATTACATTACATTGTTGTTATTTTGTAACAACGTTACAAATATCTTGTCAAACTTTGTGACATACATTGTTTTTTCTACATGTTCCATTATACCATCCAAAAGTTGTTGACCTAAAAAAATGTATAGTAAAAACACTAGAAAAAAATGACGAACTTACCAAAATACCAATGTGAAAAGGACAAACACCTTAACAAGAACACCAACACTAGCATCATGAACACTAACGTGAAAAACAGGGGCACTGCAAAGAACAAAATCAACTCAAAAAGAAAAACAACGCCATGAAAAAAAATTGAATGACTTACCATCGCAAAGATGAAGCATGTGGACATGAAGAAAAACACATGTGCAAAAAATAAAAACATAAGCACAAAAAAAAGAAGAACACAATACCAATGTGAATCAAAATACAATACTAGTGTGAAGAAACCAAAATGCATTGAATCCCTAATTATTATATCGTATACCCTAAAATGGAATGAAGCTAGTTTTTAAAAAAAATTAACTTGGTATAATTCTAATTTCCATCCCACCTTGGACTAGACCACAATTCCACTTTAAAAACAAATTAGAATTGGGTTGTAGTTAGAATTGACAAAAAAAACCTTGTCCCTCTTTGTTGGTTCTAGTTCCAACCCAATTCCAAGTAGGTTCCTTGGAACTCAAAGTACCAATTTTTATTAGCAAAGTGAACATGAACTTACCGTTAATAAAAACTCTAAAGTTTAATGGTGTCTAAATGGCTTTATAGATGATATAAAGGTTTGTGTTGGCTTTCACATCGCAATAAGATTGATTGAATTTTATGAGCTCATGCCTAGGGGAGGAGACTTTACATATGAATAGGATTTGGGGATATGTTTTTGCTTGCATTTCGAACCAATTTGTGAGTGACAAATTGAAAATCTAATTATAATTTGTAGGTTATATTTTCTTACCAAATTCATTTCGCATTCAAATTACCTAACCAAGTTACATCATTATATCACCTCTTATGATTTTATTTTAACTTCCCATAAGCCCTATTACAAATGATTTGATGTTAACCCATGGAAAAAAAATATGTTGGCATTCAATTTATTTTGATAAATTGGATTGAACCACGTGTTTAAAACTATAATAAAATATTTGCATATTTCATATGCATATCTACCAAAAACTAATGGGTTTAATTATGTCTGCACTTCATTTTTAGGGAATTGCAAATAATTACACAAGAATTGAAGTTTTTGGGGTTATTTGTTTTTACACAAATTTTATGATTTAAAGTTTTTAGGTTGGGTCACAAGATATGTGATCAAAGAAAAATGACAATAATGAAAGGAAGATGATCCATTTGAACTCAAAATGATTGTTGATTTTTGGGGTTTTCCACATTCAAAACCTCATACAATGATCCATATGTATCTACCAAGGAAAGTTGTTTGTTTCATTTGTCACATTGAAATTTCTCAAATAATAGTGCTTTGTGATATGTTCTTGGTACCATTGGAAAGCTTTTGATGAATAATAACGCACTAAGGTGGTTTGTTATTGTTTGGACCTATGGTGCAAAATTTATTTAATATTAATCAGTTTTGTTCAAGAAAATCCAAATTTTTTATGTGTGTATATATATATATACTCTTAATATATATTAAATTAATAAATTATTGTACTCAAACATTGAAGGAAGCAACATGCACTCAAGAATGTACATTCAATATATTCTTCAAAAACATCATAATTTATCCCATATTATTTTCCCAAAAATGTGGCCTTGAGTATACTTAGGTTCAAGGGGAGCCTTTCCTACATTAATGTGTTAGTAATGAAAGCTTTTATTTGGGGAACATTTTTAAAATGTCAATCACAATGGGCCAATCAAAGTGACCTATTAAAATAAAAACATTGAGCTTTGAGAGGCACCCACAATTTATGGTAAACATGGATTGCCTACCATCTACCTCTAAGCTAGGCTTTTAACCCTGGACCCTTGTAATTTAAAACCACTATTGGGTATATTTTATTACCTTGGGTGGTTTTTGAATTTCTGAATTTTTGAATTTTTTCTCAAATGGATGATTCTCATTCAAGACAAACTTGAAGGGGAAATTTTTAATTTGTGAACAACCAATAGTGATATCCAACATATTGAGAATTATTTTAAAACCAAATTTTATATCACCTCATTTCTAAGAATTGCCCAACAATGATTTAGACTATGTAGATGAACACCATGGTGGATGAAAACAAATAGTGAATCTTGATGTAAACAAGAAGCAAGGTATGACATTTTACAAAATTTGCCATTTAGTGTAGTTGAGTCATTTGAAGGTGATATGATTGAAAAGTTTAGGAAGATGAATTTACTAGTTGGCCAATTATGAAAAAACCCTTGATTATCAATAAAGGTATCATTAATATATCTAATAGTTATCATTTTTTTACTAACAAAGTAAAGAACTTACTCACCTTATAAGTAACATCCAAAGAATTTGATAAGACCTTTATGGGTTGGGTACTGAAATTTCAAATTTTAATAGTTTACTTAAATAATTTGAATTTCATCTAGGTAAATTATTTATCTTAAAACCTTAAACCTATTTATGACATTTGTTATACTTGATGTTTAATAAGGATTTTTGATTTGGGGGTCTTAATTAGTGATTGCCACATGAGGAAACCATGGTAACATTCAACCAAGTAGGGAAATTCAAAGAATGCATGACTAAATTTGAACATAATAAGGTGTGTGCCTAGACATTGCCCCAAAAAAAAGAAAGATAAACAATCATTAAAGTGAAATATTAGTTATGATGGGAGAATGGTGAATAATTAATATATATTTCCTTTAGATTCCAATTTTTTAGATGACCAAAATGGTTAGCTCAATTATTTTGTTGGTAACCTTATTCTTGAAAACAAGGTTACAAAGGGAAAAAAACTAAACCTTAAGGAAACTACCTTAACTAGGTAGTATAAGAAATAATTTTCACACCAAGTATTTGAAAATGAACTTTATGCATAACAAATGAATATTTTAAAAAGAGTAATGTATACCTAGAGGTGTAATTGATAGTGAAATTGATAATTAGAGGTGTAATTGATAATGAAATTGATAACATGTGAATTTTTTTTGTGAAAATACCAATGTTGGCTACTTATTGATTTTTTTCAATATCTCTTGGGATAATTATTAAAAATCTGAGATTTTCACTTTTTCACAAGGTATCAGATACCTAAATTTAAAACAATTTATGATACCTATTTGGTATCAACTTGCTAGAAGGTTTTATCAAGCAAGTTATTAGTAGGTTTGTTTTTTAAAGGTTAAGAACTACTTGGTATGCATAAAGGTGGGTTATTTGAATATCATGTTGAGAATTAGTCAATTTCATGTTTGGGTTTCTTATTAAGCTGAAAATAATAGTAGTAATATTTATAATTATAAAAAATCTAATTATTGTTTTTTCTTCCTTTCACTTCACTTATCTCCCTTCAAGTCTAAATTCCCTTCATTTCATTTGTCTCCCATCAAGTCTAAATTCAGAATGTAATTAACAACTTGCACATTATCCATTCACCATGTTAATAGATTATTCACATCGTATCCTGGGTAATAAATAAGGTTCTTTCTTAAATGACTTGTGTTTGGAAAACTATAAAACTTAAAATTAATTTTTTTTTCAAAGAAGGTTCCTCTACCATTTTAAATCTGCAATGAAGGACCCATGACTTCCAATTCAAGGTCAATTGAATCTTGAGTAACTCCTATGCAACCTTTGCTTCCATGTCCAAATGTTGAAGGTTGCAATGTTTTCAAAATTAGATGGTGCACTAGGTGTTGTAATTAAACCAAACATTGGTTTGATATCTTCAAATGGACCCATTTAAAAATCACCAAGACCATCATAATCATAATCTACCAATAGGTCTTCATTTAAATTGAAATTTTCACTATCTACCATTTCTATTTTGAATTTTGAACTTGTGAAAAAAACTCAAATCAAAATTCCTAAACACCATTACAATCTAAAGTTGAAACTTTGAAGGTGGAACTAGATAATGGTTCTTGGGAGCTTTTTGTTGATTGTAAGTATAAACATAAGCGCAAAATGTGGTTATAGTTTCAACTTGCCACATTCAAAGATTTTATAACAAATTGGTACCCTAAAGAAGAAACCTTAAGCCCATTAAAAAACTAAATTAAAAAGAAGGAATGGAGAATGAAACTTCTCTCAAGCTAAACTAATACATTCGAGCAACTTGTACAATTGTATTATGGACTTTAGGGTTTTGCGAGAATTCTGTTGTAGACATTAGTGTTTTGGCCGATTCTCCCAAAACCTTTTTCCACTTTAGAACTTAGAATTGCTTCAAAACTTAAAATTGTAGATTGAAAAAGAGTAGATGAACACAAATTCACAACAAATTAGATGATCATAAATCACACACCAAAAGTCAATTTGATTATTGAGAACACATTCAAGGCAAACAAATCTCCACATAGCTCCTTGCACTCCAACCTTCAACCTCATCTTTTTGGTCATTCAATCTATACTCACAATAAGGTTGAAGGAATAAAGGTGGCAACGATTGATGAGACATGACCTCAAAGGGATCAATTGATTGTTTTGATTCCCTAATAGAAAGGCACCACCAAAAGTGAAAAAGGAAAAAGGACAAGAGCATTTGCGCAAAGTATGGATTTAGGGTTTGAGGTTTGAGATAATAGGCATTTGGCAACCTAACAAATGACAAATGTTTAGACCCAAAAAAAAAAGGATGAATGTGAGACTAATAACTGACATGGGTAATTCTTACATGTCCCGACGAACATTTGTAGGTAGGGTGTTACTTTTTGTGAAGGGAACACCCCGCTGGAAAGGTATTTCTAGGTATAAACTTTTCTTATACGAGCTGGGTAGGTTTATACCCGGATCCAGCAGGCAGGTTATTTCCTACCCATAACCGGATCCACATTGATAACCGGGTCAAAAGCAATAACCAGCCAACAGTGAACAATTCCCTGTGTTATCCAATTTTTTTAACTAAAAAAATTTTAAACCTGCCCAGCCAGTTATATTAAAAAAGTAATAACTGGATAACACTGGAATTTTCTGAAGTTCCTTTAGTGGCAAATTCAAACAGGACCCAGCCTTTTATAAAAGGGATTAATTGAGCTATGCAGTAGTAGCAGTACATCATGAATTTTCATCATTGACAACTTTGTTGTGTGTTGTAGCTGTGTATCTTGCATTACAAGCACTGAAATTGCACAGAGGAAGGGAGTATGTGACAGAGCACCCATCCATCATCCATCCATCCATCCATCAGAAACCCCTAATGACTGAGTTGTGGATGAACCACAATTTGAGTTATATCACATCTCCAATCCATCCTATAAACCCTCCAGTCTCCACCTAATACTAGCTGGTAACTACCTATATGGAAGTGGGTAAGTAGGGAACATAAGTGGTTAACTATGTTGTTGGTAGGTAAAACAGGTGAAGTACCTAGTGATTACTAAGTAGGTAGGTAGGTAGGTAGAGATGCATTGTGGATGATTAGTAAATAGCTAACCATCATTGGTTAGCTATGTGGGACAAGGAATACAATGGAAAATTGTTATTCCTGTCCATACTTCATCCATGTTGCAGAGTGTGCTGGTAGGTAGGTAGGTGGCTCTGGTTCATTCTGGACTAGAGGCAGCTAGCTAGCTAGCTACAATGCCAGAGCAATGTCATTCATTACACTTGATGAGTGGGGTGGCTCTCTGTGCCTGCAAGAACTCAGAAACATGAAACAATTCTCTTTGACTGAGCAGACAGTGCAGAGTGCTCTCTGTCTCCACAGACAGTCAGCAATGGACCACAGTATTCATTGCTCAGTGCACTATATTTATTAATGACAAATCTGCATCCTCTCTCTCTCTCTCTCTCTCTCTCTCTCTCTCCCTCTAGATCTATGGCCAGGGTGAACATGGCAAACATTTAAAACCCCCACATGATGGCAACTGTCTCACCCATATGTTGGCATATAGTCGTGTAGTGTTTATGTAGTGTTATATATGACACTTTGAGTGTCATATAAAGTGAGATGCTATTGGGAACATGTTGGGGAACGCATTGGGAATTTGATAGGAACACATTGGGAACAACAAAAGTCCCTCCCCTCTCTCTCTCTCTCTCTCTCTCTTCACCCCCCCTTTCCCTCCCTCCCTCCCTCCCTCCCAAAACACACCCCTAAGTAATACAAGGAACGTTGCAAATGTACTTTGACTCCATGGTATTTGGAATACTCTTTTGCATTGCACAGTTCTCAAAAAAAAGCTAATTACATTTTACCAAGAATTTCAGTGTTATAATTTTGTGTTCAAACATGTTCTTCAACAATTCTTTGATTTCAGTGTTGTTGTTTTCTTAAGGTGTTGACAAGCATTGGCTTGATGCTTGGTGAGGACTTTGTAATTATGTATCAGTTTTATGTGTAATGTAACCAAACCTTAAATGAACACTGGGCTTTTTCACACATCTATTTTTGTGCTTACATTAGGTGCTTATTGAGCCTTAAATGGGCTAGTATTAAAAGTAATTAATTAAATGTATTTTAAGATTATGGTATTAAACTTTTTCATAAGGATGTATCCTAGCCATCTATTTTTTGGTCATGGGTCCATTTAAAGGTTCATTAAGGGTGAGACTAGGGTTTGATGGAAGCCACATTCAAGCTTGTTGCTGGCATCTAAGGGATGCCATGGTTGTGTTTAAATGCTAGCTTAGTGATATGGCATGGACCACCATACGATTACCATTATACTTATGAAATGGTTGATTAGTGTTAGAATTTGGTTGTCACACATGCCCATAACATGAATGTCTATGTGCAAATTTGGCCTAGGAATGACATGGTTTGTGATACACACTAACCATTTAAGGTGCAGAATGTGTTAACATTTGGTCATTGTATGAGTGATTTATGCAAGGGACAATGATGCATAATAGAATGAATTGTAGCTCTAGATAAAGTCCAACGTTCCAATTACTATTAGTCACATAGACTTATAAGAATCACACAATGTTGAAAGCTTTGAGGATTCACATGTAATTCATTATAGTACATAGAAGGGGAGTTCAAACATGTGTGCAACATGTGGATTTAAATCCACTAATTGAGATATTGCGGCACATGGGCGACTTTGGCATAAATTAAATTATTTTTTATTTTGCTAAAAGTTTTGAAAAACTTTTAGCCCTATTGTCAAAATTTTCAAAAATTTAGATTGCAAGAATATGGAATTGAACCTTGGCTTAGTACAAATAAGCACATTAGTTGTGAACAAACTAACCACAAGGATAAAAAGAGAACTTTGAAGTCAAGTTAGAGTTTAATATGTAAATTTGTTATATGCTAAAAAGTCCAAAATTAAAAACTCACATGGTGAATCTTAAATCTTAAAATTAATTAATTATTTAGCACTTGTGTGTTGAACCTACCCAAGTAATATAGTAAAATGTTGTTTGTCCTTTTCCAATTTATCACTTGGGTCTTGAAGGTTGAACAATAAAAGAGGTCCAAGCCAATTGTGTTCAAGCCAACCGAGATGTTGGTGTGATGCAATGATTTTTCATGTGAATGCCTTAACCTCATCCATTGGTAACTAGTTGAAATCGATTCAAGGTACTAACAATGGCAATCATGAAGGGGGTGAAGATTGCAATTTGATTGAAATCTCCAATTAAGACCACCCAACCAATATTAAGTTGGCTAAGCAAGCATGTGGGGTTGAAGCATTTGAATAGTTGTATGATGAACTCGTTGAAATTGCAATGAGTGATGTTTCAAGTGTTGATGATCCTACAAGTCAATCTAGAAAGCAATGGAAAAGTTTTTCAAAAAATGGGAATTGGGATGATGCAAGTTTTGAGTTCGGCAATGGAGGCCATTGAAGATGGCTCCAAACTCCAAATTACAAGCTAGATGTGGGATGTGCCTATCACATTACTAAAAAATCATTTTGTATGGAATAACATAATCATGTAAAATAATCAAACTTAAAGTCTTACAAAAAAGGGAGGATAAATCATTTGTTTGATATAAGAAAAAGATGCAAGCATTTGGGCATCCCATCATGTTCACTCAATTGAAATTAAAGTTGGTAAACAGTACACAAGAAAGGACTATGCCTTTCAATAATGAGATTTCCAAGTGGGGTTGGCTTAATTGGTTCAAGAGGCACAATTTGATTTATTTATAATGGTTATTTAAGGTCTAGGGTTGAACACATGAAAATCTTATGCCCAACAAATGTTGAGACTTTTTACACAAACTTAACAAAAACTTATAATCTGCACAAGTATGAATAAAAATAGATATGGAATTGCAATGAGTTAGGTGCACAAGTTGGTTCAAATGGGTGGCTTTTGATTTAGTTAAAATTGGTTTTCGGTTGGTGCACTTTATTACACCAAATGAAAAAAGAATAGATATTCATTTCTTCCTATGTCAATGCAACAAGAAATCCTTTCCAAAATTTTACATATTCAAATGTAAACAATTTTACCAAAATTGCATTGATTGATGTGAATTTGGGGCCACAATGACTATGTAGCTAAAAGCCTAGATGATAGCCATTGTCTTTGACAAATGGATTTGACAATTTATAGTTTTTATTCAAGTTCATGAAGGAAGTCTACATTTAACTAACCATCACTTACTTGTTTTGGATGGCCACAACTTTCAAGTTAGGATAGATGTTGTGCACAAACCCAAGGGGTTAAGGTTTTGTTTAATTATTTTGTCATCGCACACAAGTCACATATTATACCTTCTTGATGTTGCATGTTTTTAACCATTCAAAACTATATTTAGGCCTTACATGGATGTGTGAATATGTCCAAATGTTATGACTACCAAGATGCAAACCAATGAATAGTTCTTGAAAACAAAAATAGATTTTCAAATATTGATTTACAAGTTGAAGAAATAATGGGTGAGTGCAATCCTACCATTGAACCTAATGTTTACCACTATTATGTTGAGATTGAAAAGTAATCTAATGAATTGTAAGAAGGTAGCATTCAAAGGCCTAATGATGAATGAAGCCCAAAGATGTTAAGGAAGGACACATGGACTCACAAGCAGTATGATTGACGACCCCATTACATCCATTACAACTATTGAAACTATGTGATTAAACTTGAACAAAAAACGTTATGGAAAGAAACAACTAGGGAGAAAGAACATCAAAAAGAGGAAATAGTTGCATCTAAAAAATCAAAAACAATTTAAAAAGTTGAAGAAGGATCATTAAACACCAAAGGTTTGATGAAAGGGTTGTATAAAAATCAATTTGATGAAATTTGGTTCCCAAAGTGTTGTGTTGAATAATGTGAGGCACTACAAGTTGTTATAAGAACTAATGCACCTCTACTAATGAATGCTTATCAAACTCCATTCCATAGAACCACATTTGTGATTTACAAATTCGACATGAAAGTGACAATTGAGAAACAAAAACCCATGAAAGAAGGTAGAAATGATTCACACATCATTGTAATTGAATTAATGTGGGTCCATAAAACAATTCCACTCCTATGGAATCATTGACTTGTTGAAGCATTGAAACAATAAGGAAAATGTTTGTTAGTGCAATTGCACATGGTTTACACAAGGAATAATTATTCTGGCACATTTTAATAACACTTGCTGACTCATTTTGAGCAATGAGGTGATGCACTTCACACAATACTTTTCATTGTTTTTGAAACCAAATAGTGTTTGCTTTGGGGCACCCATGGTGGTGGATTTGAATTTTGAGTCTTATTGCTTTCACTATTTTATTTTATAGTTTTTGGGGTTGATTATTCATCAATATGGGAGGGTCTAGATTACAAGTAAAAACTTATGTCATTAGAAATGGCCACCTTGATTACCCATATTAAGTGTACAAGTGTCCAAACTTTGAAAATGTGTATTTGATTGGAGGATGAACAATAAAATGTGATTTCACTTCTATTTTTAGGTAGATTTCATTTGCTACTCAAAATGTTTTATTTTTCCATCTTGAACCCCTTTTTGTTTGTTATGATTTTGCTTTTAATTTTCCATTTAAAATTTGATTACCTTATATGGTTTTAGACATACAAACCATGTAAGTGTAAATAACAAACTTATTTACATTACATGTAAGATTTTGTGAATTCATTTTAAGTTGTGTAAAATGGTGTAAGGGTATGTGTAAATGATTTACACTAACCTATTGTGTAAAGTTGTGTAATTTACGATTTAAAATAAAATTCATCCTTTCAAGATTTAGAGTTGTTGATTGAGCCTTGCATAGGTGGATCATAATATATTAAAATGTGTAAATTTGAAAAGAAAAACATCCTTCAACCTCATTGAGGCCAACTTCCTTAATAAATACAGAAACAAATTAAAAACATGGAGAAGGAAATGGGGAAAAAATAATAGTTTGACTCAAAAAAAAAGATTGGATAAATGAACATATTGGGTTCCATCCAAAAATAGTTCTAAAAAGAAAACCCTAAATGATGTGGCTAATATTTGATGCCCTAATTCTTGATTGTGAATTGTGAAAAGTGCACACTTGACATTAGTTTTCAAGAGAAATTGAAGGAACTACCAAATGCTATATGTATGCAATAAGACCTATTGGACACCAAATGACACTAGATGCATCGAAGAGGTTCTCTTTCAAAACCTAGTTCATTTACACTTACCCACCCAACATTGATATGTACTATGTACCTAAGTTAGCAACTCAAGACCTATGTTAGGACACCCATTACAAGGAACTATGGGCCCAATTTGTTGAAATTGGATTGAGTTTTGTATAAATTCATAAAAATTCATGATAATGAGTTTTTAATTGCAAGTGTGAATAACAAGTGAACACTTAATGAAAACTAGGACCAATGCTATGGACCAAGTGCAGATACACAATTTGCACATGTACATTGTACACATTATTTTTTAAAATAGTTATTTAAATTGACTAATGACACAGTTATAAAATTATAAATTTCATAATATGCCTAGTAATATAAAATATATTAAAATATTAAAATATTTTAGTAGTAATAATAATAATAATAATATTTACTTGGGTGCTGTTCTGGTGGGGCGCTTTACACCCGAACAGCATTACAAAGTGAATTTGGTGAAGGAGGAGGCCTGTACTCCAAACCATCTAGCAACTTCACCTTGATAAAACCCCCAAATTTTGTGTGTAAAATGGTCATGAGAAATATTTCCTGGGAGGAATTGGGAGACATACTTATTTTGTAAAATACACTTTTGAGTACTGTGGGTACCAAGGCTGCTTTGGCAGCGAGTTGCATAATAATTAATTAATTAATTAATTTTGTCAGTTATGTAGGACAGTAAAATAATAATAATAATAATAATAATAATAATTCACAATTCAACACCATACTAAATAATGAAGCTATTTTTTTGTACTTTGACAATTTTCATTCAGATTTTTGTCATGGGCAGTCATGCAAATTTTTGTTTTGCAGAAATTTCAACAATTTCAAGTACCTAATTAAGTAGTGCCTAAACCAGGCAAGGTACTAAAAGGGGTATTAGGAGTGAAAGCAAAGGGACTTTAAAGTTCACTTACTTGCTGAAAAGATTGGTTAACAGACCATGAAGTAGCCTAACCAGAGTTAAATTGCAGGTTTTTGGTTTTGTAAGGTGAACAAGACACAAGAGAAAAGTCAGGGGTCAAAGATTGGAAATGGGTACTTGAAAGATTTTCTTGAGATTTTGTTGTCAGGCGTCATAAGAACAGTTTAGCCACTAAAGTCAGGAAAAGACGGCACCAGAACCCCCCTGTTTGGTTCACATAGGGGATGAGGTTTCAAAAAACAGGGGAAAAAAAGACCCAAAGTACACTGGGCTTCAACAGGGCATGAAACTCAGTTTACCACCAAAATTTGCTACTACACTGAGTTTGCCCTGTCCTTTCTTTTCCTGAACGCATTAAAACCAATCACTGCTCCTGCTATGTGTACTGTAGCTATAAATATTGTCGCGCGCCTCGTGCATTAAATGCTGAGTTTCAGTATTTCATACCCGTATTTAGTAAAATTTCATTACTTTGCGGATAACAGCCACTCGACTCCAGGGGAGGATGAAGCATCAAATCAGGGGTGCAACTCAGGCCCAAGAGGCCATATGACTTTACCTATACTGTACATTTCTTTTGCAAAGATGCTAGCCAAGGAAAGGGGTTGGATTATATATGTGTGTGTGTGTGTGTGTGTATGTGTGTTCTGCTACTGTCCATGACAAACAACAAAAATTTTCTGCTGCAAATCTCTGCAAAAAAGTAGTAGCACTACAAATGTGGAAACATTTGACTATAATAATTAATTGATAATTTGATTTGATTTGATTTGATTTGATTTGAGTTTTTTGTTTTACCCTTTCAACCATTCTTCTTCAACAGCAAAGCAAAACAAAGGAGTTTTTTCAGCTGCTTTCATTGACTGGGATAGTTTGTGCAAGTAGTTGACAGTACTTAAGATTTTTTTTTTGGTTCAAATCTTCAGTTAAATAGATGCTAATTGGTGACATTTATAATTATGCTTTTTTCTTCTGCAGAGCTGCAGCCAAAACCTGACCCCCAAGTCAGTCAGTCAGTACTCTCTAAATTGTTAATCATATGCATGCATTAAGAATTTGCAGTAATAAGACATTCTGTACAATTATGCAAAATTCAATACTAGGGTGGGGTTATATATATATATAATATTATTTTAAATTTTAAATTTTGTGATGTACCCATACTTAGCTATAGACCAGTTATGAAAGTAGAAAATTTAAAGAATTCTATTATATTTTTGGCTACCTGCTGTCCAGGACCTGTTGTAGACATCTGGTGATTTTCTTCTTCTTCTTCTTTTTTCAAAATATGGTGAATTAGGGCCATTTTTTTTCACAAAGAATACTTTGTATGTGTTGGAATCATAATTTCTTGGGTAAATTCACCCAAATAAAACCAATGTTCAATACTGGGATTTATTTATTTATTTATTTATTTATTTTTCAGTTAAAATAGTGATGGGTTGTTCTTTGATTTGTTAAAATATCCTGTTCTGGAATTTTGGAAATTTTCAAAATCAAACAACCTCTGTTCCGGGTCTTAAGAAATTCATCATAATAACAACCAGTTCTGGGGTTTTATGAAAATTTCTGCCCCCCTTTCACATCCGCTCACCTTTCGTATATCTCCATTGAGTTAATTGCTTGCCTTTTACTTGCATGAGTGCTATTCCTTTAGAGTCCTCCCAACCATGATGTCCATCCAATTTTCACCTACATTACATAATTGTAGTAGATTAACTCAGGGTGGTTTTTTTCCTTCAATTTTGTATTGTACCACAGTGGTGAATCATCCACCAGGAATTAGCAAAATTCAGCTACAGGTCAGAGAGGAAAGTAGAAAAAAACTAAGAATCCTACTATATTTTGGCAATCTGCTGGAACATATTATCTAAACATGGTGATTTCAGAAAAAAAATTCCTCAAACATCTGGCAACCTTGGAGCAATTCTTTTCACAAAAAATCCTTTGCATGAGTTACACTGGATTTTTTTGGGTCCCCATTTCGTGCTTCTTTTTCTGGTTGCCAAGTGGTGAAAGTTCAGCCCCAAAAAAAAAATGCTGGAGTAATTGGTTCAAAATTGGAAATGGTGAACATACTGATTTGAGGTTCGCCTTTCTTGATAAGTAGGACAGTGAGAATACAGTTGAATTGAGTGAATTTCAACTCACAATCTTGTCACATGATTGTTCACAGAGCAGTGAAAGTTATGTATTTTTCAGATAACTGAATCAATGGGAGGAGATGAATTCACACCTTGAAACCATCCTGTGATCCCAATAGATAAGAAAGTGAAGGGACATGGTGAGGTTGTACACTTTGATCAGCTCAAGACTAACCACTTCAAATGGCTGATCTGGTTGAGTTGCAGCCTTTTGTCATCACCTCCTCTTTCACTGTCCTCATTGGTTCTGCTGTGCTGCATCAACACCATCTCTGTTTCTGGAGGCTCAAAGTGCCTTGTCAAATCCACCACGCAAAACATGCCAACAAGACTGCAATTCTGTATGATTAGACAAGCATTGCCCTATGTGCAATATATATCCTTGCTTGCTTTTGTGAAAATTGGTCTGCTATGGCAACACACATACATGCAGGCATCTAGTTCTTCAGGGAAGATGCCACTGGATCAGCACTGAGACATGTTTACAGCTCTCAGCTGGATCAAAAAGCATGTCTGATGGACAACCAACAGATTTTGGATTACACAAGGTTAATTGGGTATGATGGGAAAATATCATACATACAGTAATCCACAATGTGAAAACATGCGACACTCAATTCTCCCGCATTACATAACCCAAAAGAGAAACATGCACTCTTGTGAACTGTCCTACACAACAGATGCTCCATTTCAGAAAGTATTCCAGGTGATGCTTAGAGATGCAGAAATCATTTAAGCTGTGGGTGAGATTCTAATTAGACTACAGAATAGACCTTGGCACAGAGTTTGGATGGAGTGAGAAGAGAGAGAAGAGAGAGAGGGGCAAATGAGGCAAAGAAATTTTATGTTCTCATGTTCAACTTGAAAACTGGATTTCCGGCCCATATTTTTCAAGCAAGCTTTCAAAAGCTTCAACTTGGCCATGATCATAATCTCCATCTGTGCCAACACGCCACATGACAAGAAGGCTAACTGCAACAGAACCATTTCCATCTACAAAGCGAATCATGTATGTTGGAATGTCGCCTCGTGCTGACTTACCTTTCACTAACTTGGCTGCACTCACTTGGTCAATGAGCAAGTGGAAATCCACATTGTCCTCCTTTGTCATCACATTCGCAAATTCCCCTCGACCTGGTAATGTGTGGTAGAATAGCTTGTCCAAATTTGTCACTGATTCCAAAACTGCTACACCTGTGTTTACTATAATCCGCACCTGAAAGAAAAAAGCATTTGAAATCAATTGGAGAAAACATGCTTCAGCAAAAAGCCTGAGGAACAGATAGATGACTAGTGCCCATTTTCTCATGCCAAAAAAAAATAGAGATTTGAGTCGATCTCTTTATCTGCACAGAGAATGATGGGTTTTTCTAGCTACTGGTTTGAAAAATGCCTGCTGTCACACAAAAGGGGAATGCCAAAGCTTCATAAACCCTATTGCTGGAAGACTCCAGAAAGGAAAAGAAAAATCATGCCCTGAAACTGCAGCAAGCAAATTCACCACAGAAAGGAATCCTTTACATGTGTGGCATATCTCTATTGCTGGAAGGAGAGAGTGTTAGAATGACCTAAACCCTAAACCAAGAAAAGCATTTGGTTGTGCTTCTTACCCTGCCTACATCCTTCAAGTCTTGCAGAAAATCCTTCAGTTTCTGCGTGCTTGCTGCGCTTGGTGGTGCAGCAGTCTCTTCTTCCACAGCATAGGTTCTCGTCCTCCTCCTCAGATGACGGCTGCCAGAAACAAGATTGCAACAACGACGACGTCTTGCGAGGTCGCAACAAAAGAGACTCAAGTTGGGAGTCTGTTGCGTGCTCCCAACTTTCACGGATTTGGAGGCGTTGAATCCTTGACACCAATGCCTGCTGCTGCCGCTGCTCAACAAGTAGGAATCCTTGGATAGGCCAAACGGTGCTGGATTTTGTGAGCTCACAAGTCTCCTAGCTGTTGTTGTCACTATGCCCAAAGCCATGAAGCTCACCTTGATCGCCCTTTTCCCCCTGCAGCTAGCAAATTCACAACAGAAAGGAACCCTTTGCTTCTGCTCACGCGAGAGGAAGTTCTCTCTCACCTGCACCTGCTCCTATGAATTCTCTCATCACCCAAGACTCCCAAACTCGGCAATGCAAGACACTCATAATGCTACCCACAACAATCCACTCGAGGCTGATGACGTTCTTATGCGTACGGACCCGATTTTTGCTCCCCAAAAAGTGCGTGATGGATAAGGGTCTCTTTACATTAGGCTACTCTGATTGAGAGAGGGCTTTGTTTCTTGTTGCATGGATAGACGCGTCTCATTGGCGAGCTGCAAGTGCGTTGAAGACATGTAATTAATCATGTTAGGAACTCTGGGAACACATGTTCTCATGAAAGAAAGGACAAATGTCACTATATAGTGAGTCACAATTTGACTCAGAGGTCTCAATGCTTGACCCGTAGAGTTATGAGATGACTATGAGCACAGCTATTTGAACAAATATAATGGAAAGCTGCTGTGATCACAGCAGCCTAATGGAAAGATGTCCTAAGTAGATAAGAAGAAGGCTTTTTTGTCACTTGGGTCGAGGCTCGGTAGAAGAGGCAAGCAGGTCTGTGTTCAATAAGCTAGGTTCTATGCTTGCAAGCAAACTGTTGTGAACCTCTGAACAACCTTAGCAAGATAAGCAATTCCTTCACTCTCTTCTTGTGACGTAAGATTTTTTTGTCTTGAGCAACTTCTTTCAGAAGTTTTAGATTCCTATAGTTTGCTTGGGTTATGTTTTTGCCGTGTGAGTGAAGAAGCTGTGGAGGAAGGAAGGGGTGGAGGCACACACTACTGTCATACTGGTGGAGGAGAAAAGGTTGAGTAGGTAGTCATGGAGATGATCTTCATAGCTGCAGTATAAGCTTCAAATAAACTGTTCTCAGACTTTCCACAAGTTTCTTCAGATGTGATCAGCAGAGTGATATCAACAGCAAAGTTGAAAATGAACATGTTCGGGTCGCAAGAGGAGGAGGGAGAGACATTGACTTGTAGATTGATGTGATCTTGTACTGAGCTTGAAAACTTACATGATGCTTCAATTATCTACTGCCTTTGTTCCGCAGTTGCTCAGCACTTACAATGGGTCTTGATGTGATTTGTACTGAGCCTCAAAAACACCATGGTGTGGGTGTCTTTTTTATGTTCAAGGTTTCATGTAGCTAAAACCCAACTAAATGGGTACAGGACAAGAGGGGCTTCTTTGAGCAAACTGGAGGATGTTGGGCAAGGCATGCAACCTTGGAGCCTCAAAAAACTTAAAATTTTGCACTTTCTTGTAGCTTGCTTGCCTTGCTACTAGATTCTGCAGAGTTCATTTACAGAGTGCAGGGGGTGCAGATGCTTGAGTGTCTGTCTCTTCAAACTTTTTGAAGCTGAACTACATGTGGATGATTTGTCACTTCCAAAGAATGAATCAACTTGGCATGATGTAAGTAGTTTGATAACGGCTAAAGTGACTTGAGGAGTCAACCATCCCACTAGAGAGATATAATGTAGCAACAAGCATGCGATGATGATGATGGCATGAAGCTCTGTAAATGAAAGTGACAAGAGAAGCAAGGGGGATTAAGCAACACCAACCAATTCTTCACGAATTCTTTAGGTTGAAGTAACCTTTACTTTCTGATTGGGATAGTTGGTTTTTCCTTTGAGATGTCAAAAGAAGCCTAGCATTTTCTTCCAGATGAAAAGCCTTCTGAGCAATTCGGCATGCAAAGACTTGGTACCAAAAATTTCTGCATGGTTAGCACTGCTCAAGCATAGATAAGTTCTGAGTTGAACTTTGGGTATCTCCAATTCCCCTCCCCTTAGACATCAAGAGGAATTTCACCATAGAACAATATACCCTTTTCTTTTTGGTTGGGAGCATAAGCACCTGAGCCCAATTATTGGGGTCGCCTGTCAAAAACCTTCACATGGCAGGTTTATGCCTCTTGGCTATATTGGGCAAGAGCCTCAGCCTCCAGAATACCTACTCATCTTTGACATCATGCCAGATCCAAAGCCAAGCCTGAAATGTGCCAATTGCTAAAGCAACAACCACTGCTATGTCCTTTGTTGGCTTTGCCTACCAAGGCAAGGATATTGTGTTTAGATTCATTATAGAGTATAATAGCTTAAGGGATTTCGGCCCTAAGTAGTAGGTCTATTTTTATATGAGGATTTTTGAAAGATGATATTTTGGCTTGTGTTGAAACTTGAGATTAGTTATAGAATTATAACATCTTGAAGGATTTGGGTTTCTTTTAGAGGATTTTTTGAAGATTATATTTTTGCATGGTAAAATATTTGAGTTTCTATAATTCTACTTTTGCCTTAAAATCATTTTTAATGTAAATTGCAAGGCCACAGTGTGACACATCCCTTGTTGCTGTTCATACACTAATCCTGCCTGATGATATAGGTAGTTCCTTGTCTCTACAATCCCACATCCTCAGTAACACAATGACTTCACCCTTGACCACAATGTCTGTACTTGATGCTTTCCTTCTTATGTTTCTGCTGTTGAGTCTTTTTGTTAAGCTTTTGATCTTCTACCCCATGAGAAGAAAATTAAATTACAAAACAATGGCACAACATTAAACTCACAAATAACGAGCAATTTATATGCATGTGCCTGTGCCTGTAGGTAGACTTCTGTGCTTGTGCAATTCACCACTGTCAACCTGTTACAAAGGCCAACCACCAACACCATCACATAGGTCCTACAGTTCCTCTCCAATGGCACTGTAGAGAGCAGATACATCCCCAAGCAAAGGATGGGTACCCGCACCCATCGGCTCACCATGCAGGATGGATGGTGTGTGGACAGGTAACATTTTTTCATTGTATTCATGTCCCATAATTAACCGCAGTGATTAGCTATATACTGACCATCCATATGCATCTACCTACCAGGTAGTCACCAAATGCCTTATCTACTTACATAGTAACAACTTACATTCCCTACCTAATTCCCTTTGATACTTATTGATTGTGGGTCATCCACGACCTAAAGACCTTGAAGGATTTATTTAGATCGTGTATTTGGAATCTCCAATCAGTAATCAAGGGGAGTATGGACGATTTGCAAAAAAAAAATTTACTTTTCCTAACGCACTCATATACAAAAATATTGCAAAAAAGGACAAAGAGAGATTTAATAGAAATTATTTTTTTCATGAAATGAAAAACAAAAAAAATAAAAAAATTCATTGTTGTCTATTAGCTCACATAATTAAATCCAAACTTATAATTAATTTCTAAAAAAGAAATGGTGTATATTAGGTTTCTATAAATGGTGGTAATATGGACCCAAATTCTTGAAAAAAACCTAGGATAAAATTTATTTTGGATGTGTGGTTTACCCATCTTATGGCATCATGGGTGAAGAAGATTACAACCATGTTCATAAATACAACTAGAGAGAGAGCCTATATTTCAAAATAAAAAGTTAATTACAATTCTGTAACAATGAATTAATGTAGTTGGGGTTGATGTGAACCAAAAAAAATACCAGTCCATGTTGTTGCAATGAGTGGAACCACAAATTTCAACCACAAGGAGCAAATTAACCCAAAAATGGGTGAAAAAGTACTAATAACCAGCAAATTAACTCATCATTCATTGTTGCAAATTATCATGAAGCGAACCTCACCTTTGCTTCGACTCTCCCATTTGTTTCACCCATGAAAATACCAACTTCCACTTACCCTTGTGGTGAAAGAAAACATTATTAATTAAAGTAAAACCATGCTTGTTTTTCTCAAGGTTTTTTACTCACACCACACACATCTTTGCCACTATCTTGAGTAGGATGCATAACACCACCAAAAGCTAAGCTTGCAACTTTGTTTCAGGTTCTTGTTTGTAGCAACTACCGAAGATGGTATTCTTCCTAGTTCATCTTTGGACCATCTTCTAGATGGGCTTGGGGGGTTTTCATCTTTTGGACTTGGGCTTATGGGGTTCTCAACTATTGTACAAAACACAAACAAGAGCGAAAAGTTCAAGAGGCAAAGGTGTGCCAAGAAAATAGTGGCAGACTTTGATGGAATGCAAGCTTCTTTAATGGACATTTGGGAGGAGAAGTATTGAGAATACAACCACAAGGCATGAAGGGAACAAATTTTCAAAGATTTCACAATCTAGTAGTTGTTAGTGGAATAAGTTTACTTTTATTTAGTTAGACTATAGTGATTTTAGAAGTTATTGGTAGTAGATTTACCTACTATTTTCACTAATTTTAAAGGTGACATCAACTAATTTTAACTAACTATCACTTAGGAGGATAAGATTTGTAGGATCCACCTAATTTGTAGGAAGGAGAAATTAGGGAGACTTAGGCTTAAAAGACAAATGGGACTTTTTTGGCCACCATTATCACATTCTCACTCTTTTTCTCTAGCATAGTTTTTGGCTTGTACTTTGAACGTGTTTTTAATGCAATGAAGAGGTGTATGGTTTATGTGGGAAATTTCTAGAAGGAACAAGTGTTTTATTTTGGTGTTTGCTTTGGGCATCAAAAGGATACTAGAAGAAAATAAGCAAAGAGAAGGCCCAAGGGGCCATTTTGCAATTGTGTGGTAAAATCAAGGAGGAGACAAAATAGAAATCCAATGGATGGTGGAGATGGGGAGAACAATTGGGCATTTTGCCCTTTTGGATAGTCCAAATTATGTCATAGTGGTGATCAACAAAGAAAGACAGGTACTCCCAAAGCCCCTTACATTTCATGTTGTCTTCTTATTCATCTTTTGTTCCTTTATATTAAATGGCAATATTGCTAGGAATTAGATGATAATAGTTTAACACATATTAACACTTTAGTGCTCAGGATTTTCATTACATTTTTGTAAGTTTCTTATTTCTTTTCTTCATGTTAATATTTTGTTGTATCACTGCTAATTGTATTAGACAATATTTCTTATTCCAAGGTAGATTGCACCTATGATTAAACTTTTTTTTTTGGGGAAGTATTTGTTTGCTATTCTTTTTTTCATATTTTTTATGTGTCAATTTTAATAAGTACTAGGAGATAATGCTATTATAAAGCAAAATATCACTTTTTGTGAATTATTTCAAGAAGAAATTTTATTTTCTCTCACCCCCACACATTGCAACTACTATCCGATTTGAATACATTCTAATTACATTTGGTCATCTTAAGTTTGCAAGTGGCTTGTTGTATTAGTCAATAGTTAATATTGTTTATAGTTGTAACATTCATTAGATTGTTCACTTATGAATATAATTTGCAATCTATTTTATTTTTGAATAATTCAAATTGTTGACATGAAAAATGAGTTAGCATTGAATTTTATTTACATAATGCATTATAATGGGTTAATAGTTATTTTGACATTTTTTCAATTATCAACATGGTACATGAATTTAATTATCAACTTTTAACATGTTGAAATCATTGTCCATGAATTGCATTTTACACTCACCATAATTTATTAAAATACATGTAACAACTTAAGACTTCACATTTATACTATAATGAATTAATGAATTTTTTCACATTTCTTTAACTATCAACATGTGTACATGAATTGAACATTATTACAAAATGTGGGTGCAATTCATTGATCCTTATTCACTAAACCAATGAATTCATTACATCCCCACTAAGTCTTGTTCATTATGCCGGATGAATTCATTCAAATATAGTGAAATCACTTGGCATAAATGGACACCTTTTGTTGTAATGGAACCATTCACAACTAATATGTTAAAATTATTAGTCGTAGGTTGCATCTTGCATTTAATAACATATATTGAAATATGTGAAATTTGATGTTTTGCAATTATGCTTGAATGGTTTAGTGAATTTTTTCACTGTCAACGTTTTCATATGAATTGAATCATTCACTTTGAATGTGTTAAATCCATTAATCACAAATTACCTTTACACTCACCACAATGTTTTTGAAATTGATGTATAAAAACTTGACAAGTTTCACATTTATATTTGAATGGATTACTAATTAAGTCAAATGTTCATGTGTGCAAAGTCTAAGGTGCATGTAAACTTTTGAATTTCAAAATTTTAATATAATAAATTATTGTAAATTTATGAAAATTAAAATGATGTATTTTTCCCTACTTTGTCTTAGGCATCACGGAAAAGTTTCTTATTATTGAATGTTCATGATGCCACACCAATAAACCCCAAAAGTAACCCTTAATTTTTTTTCAATTTTTTTTCCTAGTGTATGAAAAAAAAAATCATGTTAAAATTTTTTAGTTAAATTAATTAAAAGTTATATATTATCAATATTTATACTTATTATTTTTTTAAAACATGGTTTATAATTTATTTTCAAGTTTTTTTGCTACAAGTTTATGTTTAAATATTATTCAAAGATTTTTTAAAAATAAAATAAATGAATGAATTGTAAATGGAAATAATAATTATAATCACATCCATAGTTATTTTTATATTTTTATATTTTCAAATTTGTGGTGTTTTTCAAGATTATCTAGAAGAAAATTTAACAATGTTTTGGCTATATACCATATGTAGAGTTATAAAATTGTTACAATCCTTCTACATTTTGGCTACAAGTTTTAAAACTCATTTACAATTCTTTGCATTTAGAAAAAATTGTTGAATTTTTTTTTTTAATTATAAAATATTTTGTTGATGTTGATGATCCCTTTTTATGTTTTCAAAATGGTGGAAATTCACCACACAAAAATCACTTAGTTATATCATTAATATTTATTTTAAAGTTTTTAAAAAACTTGGATAAATCTTATAATAATTTGAAAGATTGCTTAATTTTTATCAAATAAATTTGATGTTGGAATTTTTTATGGGTTTTAGGTTGGAGTTATTAGAATTACTTTTAAATTTTTATTTGTTAGGAATAGCCTTCTCTTTTTTTTCAAATTTGTGACCTCAAACTTTTGGCAAACATTTTGTCATTTACATTTTTTCTTGAATTTGCATTATTTTTCCATCTTTTTCTTGATAATATTTCCAAGTTGAAAAAAATTGTCACCAAAAAAAGAAATCAAAATAATGTTTGTGTGGAGGGGAGGGGGGGGGGGGGGGGGGGGAGAAAGTGACAATTTTTTAATAAAACAAAATAACTGATATTTTTATTTTTTTTAATTAAAATAAAAGAAAAAGAAAACAAA
>Ga0116231_10001485_pt1 | contig 47973 bp, 24 predicted proteins | sample S1TSphgellanicum_2_FD_89695 | JGI IMG/M metagenome (GOLD analysis project Ga0116231, IMG submission 89695) | Host-associated microbial communities from peat moss isolated from Minnesota, USA - S1T2_Fd - Sphagnum magellanicum MG | ecosystem: Host-associated > Plants > Peat moss > Unclassified...
TATGAGGTATGTATAAGTGGTGGGGGGGGTGGGGGGGGAGGGGGATGGTAGTTTCAAATTAATTATATGTTATTTAGATGTTATATAAATATATAAATAATATATATATACACAATATATTAAAAATAATATATTCACATTAATTTTAATAAGATAATTATATTTTATTTATGTTTTATTTCCAACTTATTTAGTTAATTTTATGATATAAACTTTTTTTTATTATTTAATTTTATTCTGTTGTTACGATTTGGCTATTTTTATTTCTTTCTTTCTCATTATTTTTTTGTAATTTATTTTTATTTTAAATTTAAATTAAATATTTAAAAATATACATATATATTTTTTAATTGACTTGAAGTTTTAAGCAAGAGAAAATTTTAAATATTTTATGTACAAGTTATTTAGTTAGCTTTATGTTATCAGCCAATTTTTTTAATCAATTTTTAAAAATTTGCTATTTTATTTTTTTTGGCTCCTTAACATTTCACAAAAAATTATAATTTTGACTGTACAAGTATGGAAAATTTCAATGGAATGAATAACTTTAATTATTAATATTCATTATTATTATATTGTTTTCACAATTTGACTATTCTTATTTTTTCTTTATTTATTTTTTCACTATTTATTTTCTAATTTACTGATAATATATTTTCCTTTTTAAATTTATATTTTCTTTAATATATATAATTTTTTGTTCACTTGCATATTTAAATAAGAAGATTATTTATATCTTATTTTTAATTTATTTAATTGTTTCTTTATAATTTATCTGAATTGTATATTTTTATTCACTAATGGGCTTTAAAGAAATGGTTTATTATTGATCCTTTACAATACATGGGTCCTTATTTACACCTCACACAATATATTATTATTATTATTTTATTTATGTACTTGACCTTTTTGTTAAAATATAAAAATTAAGTAGAACTTGGGATTGTGATAAGTTGGAAATAAAAAGCCAGTAAACCCATCCATTCACCCCTAACCAAGAAAAAATCCCCATTATTCAAATTGTATTTCTATAGCCCAAAATTAAACCCTCAAAAAAATAGTATGTAAGATTTTCAATACCAAAATCCAACATCCATTATACTAAAAACTTGCAACACCGAGTTGTTTTCATTTGCATAGAATGTACATGAATTGAAAAATTGTCTTAAAAATAGATGCCAAAAAATATAGATTCAAAGTTGTTGTTTTATATGTATAGTGATGTCTTCAAAACTTTAAACAAAAACACCAATGCACATTTAAATAGTATCTACTCCCGTGGATTTTTCATTTTTTGATCTATTTTTACGATTGAATAACCAACAACCTTTGTTGTAAGATTTAAAACAAAGCAACCTTCAAGCTACTTGTCCTTGAAAAGGTGAAGAAAAAACCTTTGCTTGGTTTTAAAGTCTTCGAGATTCACAAGCTTGTGTGCCAACAAAGATTTAATTCAAAAAGCACATAACATGCCACCATATTCATTGCCATTCTCTTGCTTTATCTTGCATGAAATTCTAGCTTGAGTTTTAGGGTGAATTGTGCACTTATAACCATAACAATAAAAATCGTCATCATGATTGGTTAGAAAAGGCACGTGACATTATGTGCATATGTCTTTGAAACATGACATTCTAGTAGCAATCACCAATTTCCTAACAACCTACAACCCACAAACCACACAAATGATAAACAATCAAATCTAATTGGTATTATCTAACCACAATCAAGAACATTCTCACCAAAGATTGTTTCACTCTACTTAAGCTGATTTTCTTAGAAGAGTGAAACCTTCATTCATGTAACATACTACCAACGTCGTCAAAAGGCCCCACATTCATCTAGAAACTCACAAGTCTTTGGTGTGACCTACATTATGTTATCTTGGCCTTTGAATAAATATGAATGTACCTTGAATCCCAAATTGAAATCCACATGGCCAAATGTCAAGACAAAACCTTGGACTTTCAAAAATCGAAACATATGCATAAAAAACATGTTTAGGGTTTAGGGTTTGCGTAGATGCACAAATATAATCCAAACTAATTGGAATCATATATGTATTGTATGCAATAATATGGACGATTTAAGAAAATAAAAAACAAATATACACACATACTTCAAAATTTTATTACAAAGTCATAATCATCAACATTACCATACCATAATGTATTATTGAACATTTTAAAATCATTTTATCTAAATTCACCGACTTTAAAATAAATTGAAAACTTTGATGGGACCTAATTGCATGTATATGGAGCAAATTGACCTAACTAACTTTTTTAGATTTGGATCTTCTTATTTAATCAAAGAAGAGACTCCATGTGGATATAAAGAACTTAGACATAACACTTTTTCACTTTGACACCACCTTCTATTATCCCTTCCTGCCACATATATAATACCCATATTTTAACAACCCATTCACAAAGCAAGAACACCATTAGTTAAGAGAAAAAGGGGAAATATTTAGTCATGATCATTTTCTAGATATAATTTTAGAATCTCATATGATAAAGTTGTTCAAAACATCCTACATGAATTAGTGCCAAAGGCTAGTTATTTTACACCAAGAAAAAATATCGTTGACCCACTTGAGAATCACACATTTTTGCTTTGAAGTGTTGAACATCTACCAACAACTTTGTTTTTTTTTAAAAACACTATGAATGAACTTGCCTCCTACATGCAATGAACACAATGATATACAAAACCTCAAATCCAAAGAAAAAGCAATCTCAAATGTTTTATAAGTACTTGAAAAAGAGTGACCAAACCAATTTCTTTTCCTCTACATCAAAATTTTCCATATTTTTATCCTCGATGCCCAACAAAACCTACGTCAAAACATGGGAATGTGTTTTGCACATGTTTAAAAACTCAAGGAATAAAAACACAAAAGAAAACTTTAAACAAACACTGAAAAGTTGAATTCGGTATTTGAGAATGATTATGTTACCTCCATCAACCAACTATGGTATTATGATACATTCAAAATTCCACTTATTACCTACTCACACCTCCCTTCTAAGCCTCTCCTCTCTCCACTTCCCCACCCGCCACAACCCCTCCAAATGAATACACTTGCAACCTAACCCACCCATTTCATGTACTAACCCACTCCTGTAGTATAGATTCATGGGTAAAAAAAAAATCAGCTCGTCCAATATGAAACCAAAAAAAATAAGGCCAAACCTTTTTTAAATATCATTGAAAAAACTTATCCCATCTAGTGTGAAACCGAACAACATAAGGCAAAACCTCCTAAAAAAAATCAATGCAAGAGCGGCTGTCCCTGCAAGGCCTAACAAAAAACACAAATGCCCAAAAGTCTATTATGTTACAACAACTTTGCCAATGGAGTTTTTTTTTTTTTTTTTGGAGGTGAATTTTGGCAATTTGGCAACAAAAGAAATTAAGATGGAAATATTCTGTCACAGATTCCTCTCTTCTTTAAAAAAGAAAAATGTCAAAAAAATTTAAAATTAAACACATTACCAAAAAAATTGACAATTTTTTAACTTAATTTTTTTTCCCATTGGGTATTTGCTGTGTATTGTAAGGAAAAAAGAAAGTTTGGAAAAAAGTGGCAAGCATCCAGAAAATAATTTAACCAAATTTGGCTAAATACAGAATCCTTTCATATTCTTGGTTACCTACTGGAACTTATCATAAAAATTATGGCAATTTGAAATTTGTATAAAGAAATAAGTAAGCCCTAAATACCAACAAATGAAATAAAGTTTATTTCTGCCCAGAAATAAATTTTAATGTAACTTTTGCAATTTTTTTGCAATTGTAACCTCATGTTTGTATTAAGTTTGCATGCTTTGAATGTGAGCATTGCATTAATACTTTGTTGAAATTTTCCCTAAAAATACGAGTTTGAAACATATTGCAATGTTGCATTATTGCACTACAAGAACTTAAAAAACATAAAGTTCAATGTGAATTACTTGCATAAGGGTCACAAAATAAACATTAGTTTTGTTAGAATGATTTTGCAAAACTCACATTTGAAGCATAAAATGCCAGCTAGTTTTTGAATGGTTTGTGCAATATTCAAATGTTGGGCATAAAATATGCATGTTCAATGAAAAAAATGACAATGATAAAAAATTAGTAAATTAGAAGAAGAAAAACTAATTGTAATAAATAATAGAAGAAAATGATTTAGAACATGAAAAAATAAATAGAATGAGAAAAAATAAAAGAAAATTTTTTAAATAAAAATTTAGAAGAACAAAAAGACATAGAAAAATAATTTAAAAAAATAGGAATCTAGAAAGTAAATAAATCAATGCTTGCATTTTGGTCACAAAATATGTAATAATTATTGACATGTGTTATATTTGAAATGGCATTGTTTTCATATGTGGATATTGTATTTTGCAATTGGATTTTCAAGCATTTTAACTTTTAACAATAATTGCCAAAATATGCAATACATACGTGTCACAAAAGTTGATTGAATGTGTAATACTCACATTCATGGTTACCAATTATTGACATCAAGGGATCGAATATGATTAAAATGGTTGTTAGTTCATGTATAGCAATACTTTCATATTTTATATATCATACAATGGTAGACATTAACATCCTATAAATGATAGGTAAGTAGGTGAGTAGGAGGGTGGGTGGGTAGATAAATAAATAAATAGGTGGATAGGTAGGTGAATGTGTGGGTGGGTAAGTAAATAAGCATGTAGGTAGGTCAATGGTTAGGTAGGTAGGTGTGTACACATATAAAAAAACAAGTGAAATCAATAATGTAACTAGGTCAATAAGATAATTGGTCAATAAGGTAACGAAAAAGTTTTGTCAAAAGATTTTGTCAAAAAAGTAGTCTTTAGGTTAATTCAAGAAAATGTAAAAGTTTTGTCTAAAGGTAGAGGTTTTGCCAATAGGTATAAGTTTTGCCATGAAATAATAGAAGTTTTTCCAAAATATATAAAATTTGCCAAAAAAAAAAAAAAGGTTTTGCCAACATGTAAAAGTTTAGCCATGAAGAGATGGAAGTTTTACTAGAAAGTATAGGTTTAACCAAGAAGAATTAGAATTTTTTCCAAGTGGTAGAAGCTTAACCAAGAAGAGACAAAGGTTATACTAAGAGGTAAAAGTTTAGCTAGAAAGATATAAAGATTTAACTAGGAAAAGTTAATTTTTTTTCCAAATGGTAGAAGTTCAACCAATAAAATATAGAGATTTTATTGAAAGGTAAAAATTTAGAAAGAAAGAGGTAAATGTAATGCCAAAAGATAAAGGTTTTGTAAAAAATAGATATAACTTTTACCAATGTGTAGTGATTTAGCCATGAGGAGATGGAGGCTTTGTCAAGAGATATAAGTTTTAGCCAAGAGAAGTTAGAATTTTTGCTAAAAGGTAGAGGTTTAACCAAGAAAATATATAAGTTTTGTTGAGAAGTAAAGATTTTGCCATGAAAAAATATAAATTTTGCCAAAATATAGAGGTTTAGCTAAAAAGATATACAAATTTTGTCAACATGTAGAAGTTTAGCTATGAATAGATGGAGGTTTTGCCGAAAAATATAGGTTTAGCCAAAAAGAGTTAAAATTTGTGCCAAAAGTCAAAAGTTTAGCCATGAAAAAATAGAAGGTAAGTAGGTAAAGGGTTGGTAGGCAGAACAAATATGTAAGTCAATAATGTAATTAGGTCAGTAGGGTAGCTAGGGAATTAGGGTGACTAGGTTGGAGGGTACTATGGTTAAGGTTGAGGAAAAAAAAAACTCAAAAAGTAAAAAAGGTCAAAGGTCAACAACCCAAAAAGGTTGATTGTGATATAATGTTGAGTTAGCACAGGGTGAAGAATCGAATGAAAAAACACAACCCATCCTATGGATAGAATGGCCAATTGGTGCATTGGTGGGTGCTAGTTCATTCTAGTCCACATATGTTAGAGAGACTAGGCCCTCTTTTAGTTGATTTTGCCATGTGAACCTTTCTTCAACAAGGCTTGTATGTACTATGGAACGAGCGCTAGATTAGGAACACACAAGCCCAATAAGGTGAAACATTCATCCAAGTCATACAAACTAGGCCTTTTACGACTAATTCTATCGGCTACAACTTCATTCCTCGAACCTTTTATGTATACGAGAAGGCACTCCTAATTAAGTCCCCATTCAATTAGCCTTACGTGTACTATGAAATGGCCCCTTTTCAGAAGTGCATTGAGTGGGCACCACAAGGTGAGATGTTGTTAATTTGATGGTAGTAGATGAACCCTTTGGAGCTAATTCTACCATGTACATTTTCATTCGCCAAGCCCTTTCTGTATGAGGGAAAGCATTGCTATTCCTTGTAGACCAACGGTGGAAGGCATTCACAACAATGCCTTCTTCTTCATAACAAACAAAGTGATATGATGTTGTAGATTACCTTGTGCACTTGTCCTAATGGGTTTACACATAAAATTTTTGCTCTAAGAAGGAACTATAAATTGTTATCCAGAATACCTTCAAATTACATTACAATTTTGTTTTAAAGTTGTTACATGTTATGAAATTATATCACAAACTTCCCATCCACAATTTGATAATGAAAATTGTACAAAAATCATTTTCCCATGAATATGTGTTTTAAATGTCATGAGTTTAAAACATGTATGATGCATGTATAAACACAATGAAATATTTTCAAATGTTTGCAAATATTTTATCCTATTTATGTAAGCATCATACATGTTTTAAACACATGATATCTATTGCAAAAAACACAAACCCATGAAATAAAAAATTTCATGCGAATTTCAAATGAATCAATGAAAGTGATAAGTTTGTGATGTAGGTCTTAAAGAAGGCACCTCCAAGGGCATTTTGCATATTAATGAGCTTTTAGGACAAGGTCGCTAGGCCCAAACCTAAATGTCAATTAGGTGCAATGCAAACTAGAAACCACCTTCCATGGCATAAAGAAAATTTTTAAAATAGATTTTGCTATAAATTGTGCTTGAATTTTCAAAACCAACACATTTTTCAAAGTCAATGTTTTTTTCAAGAAAATATTTTTTGCAATTTAAGACATGTTATTAAAAGTGTGTAACAAGCTTCATGTTCTTTAAATTAACATGTTTAACTTTTTATTTATTATGAAATAGGTCATCGAACTTACAAATTTACGAGTTTCATTGGGTTGTTCAAAATTCGCACAAAATCTATTATTTCATAGGTTCATGTTTTTTGCTCACATATGTTGTTTGTTTAAAACACCTATGATACACATACAAATAAAATAAAATATTTGCAAGTGGTTGAAAATATTTCATCCTACATATATTTGCATCATACATGTTTTTAATGTATTATGTTCATATGAAAAATCATAAAAGAATGATTTTTACACGATTTTCATCATCAAATTGTGAGATGAATTTCTTTTGATGTGACCTTCTCCATCCTTTAATGATTTAAAATTTTAATATTGAATTTCAATTAGGATCCACCTCAACAAAATTGTTACATTTTTTTTTTGATATGAATCAACTTCTTGATTTTGAGTTCTAAATGCTAAGTTAAAATTCATTTCAAATTCAAGTTAGCACCAAGTGTGAAGGGTCTTCAAGATGAAAACCAACATCAATAGGACCCTATTGACTAATAGCACCATATTTACACATCTTGTTAATCCATTGGGGATGCACATTTACAATTGTGTTCCTTATAATTAAGGCAAAACGACAAATGATACAATGATAACGAATACGTAAGGACACACAATACAATGTCAAATGTTTTTACATCCATTACACATGAAGTCAATTTTCACTCCATTTGAGAGTAATTGCATATGTTTTTTTCATTCATGTCATCAAAATGTTGATGTTTCCCTTTGCAACTATGATATTTGCACCTTTGTGGATATCATCATGACCAATCCCACACATGTAAAGAAGGATGCTAGAAAATTATGATTTAGAAAGATCCAGCAAATTTTATTGCAAAACAATACAAGGTTTGTTCCACAATACCAAATCAACACCCAACATTATCAAAACTCAATGACACGATCAACTATTTCTGGTGTTAAACAGATGCACATTATAAACCATAATTTTCCCACTTGCAAAAGGGACAGGATGTTACAAGTAAAGGCGGGATATTCCATTTTGGAGAGGGATTTTCTATACCAGGGCAGATTTTCTGTTTTAGGTTAAGAAACAAAGTTAACCTAGTTAAAATTTTCTGAAATTCACTGAAATTTTCTGAAATTCACTGACCAAAAGGAAAAAAACACCATGGCCCCTGTGATTTCAAACATATTTTTTTCAGGAAAAGCTGCCCTAAACCAAACCTAATAATTATTTTCCAAATCATGTAAGTGGTTTTGGTTTAGGGTTTATCAAAAAGGACTTCAAAAGTAAACATCCGAGCTGCCGGATTCGAACCAGCGACCTAAGGATTCTCTGCACTACTACAGTCCTCCGCTCTACCAACTGAGCTAAGCTCGGATCACTTGTGTGGAGTGTGAGAGTCTAGGTTATTTATAAAATGCAATTCATGCCGTAAAGAAATGTTTAAACCTCTTCAAAGGGTTTGCCCTATTTGTCTTCCCTCCAGTTAAACTGGAAGGAACTGCAGGGAACAACTTTGCAGTTGGAAAAATGCATACTCTTCTACAATTATATCTGTCAACATGTGTCTATTTTAGGTCATTTTGCCAAAGTTCTAGTGTTTCACCAATAAATTACAATTAGGAAGGTGGGATTTGTGAATCACAAGTAGCTTCTAGCATGTTCATGTAAGTGATCAAGTAGGCCTATCATAATATCCAGTGATTTAATCACCCACCCACATTCTCTATGTTCGAGTAGTGAGACAACCACAAGAAAACCGAGCAAGTAATGCATTTATAAAAGACATAAGACAATTCCTAGTATAACATTTTCTATTTCATGGAGGGTACAGTAATCCAAGCTTAGCTCAGATACATAACTTAGCTATTTCATGGTTGTGTTGTGCAGTAGATGATAACACGGATCAAACTGGGAAAGATGTGTCTCCCCAGTTCAGGACTTGCAATGGACAGAAAAAGGAAAGGAAAAAGCATACAGAGCTCAATACATGAAAACAGGATAGGCATCAGATACAGATCTTTCACAGTGACTAATTTGCAAACAATTTGTACTGAGAGTGGATGAGTAGATATCCTCCACTAAAATTATGTTATGTACATGATATGACATAAAACCTTGACCCCTTTACTTGACTCATGGTGAAAATAAAACCACTCTGTCAGAGAACAAGTAAGCATTGGTTACAAGATTGAACATTTCAATCATGTGTGTTTCTGTCACTTCTGCAGTTCCAAAGTTTGGTTCAAAAAACGATAAGGTGTGTAGCAAGGTCAACAACAAATGGATCCAGGATAAGGCGAGTCAAGAAATAGAATACCACACCTAATGAGATAGATATCGGCAAAGCTGGTAGTGCCCGCCGCCAGACTGCAAGCAAGATGAGTGTTGCACCAAGCCCTCCTATGATTGCAAGGTAGCATGCATAAACTGTCATCAAATCATACATTGCTGCCCGCCCTACCAACACACTGTAAAATATGAAGTCCCCAAGCCCAAGCTTGACTGCACCAGAAACCCCGAGCCCAAGTCCCTCATCCTCACTTTCTGATCCACCCTGATCAGAACTTTGGAAGTGCATTCCAGTTCCTGATTCCATTCCATCCAATGCTGCTGCAGTTGAAGAATTATTTGTTCCATGACTTACCAATGGAACAGTATCCTCATCTACATTTGATTCCGTGGCCTGATGTCCAGCAACAACTGTGGAGATCGAGTTAAGCATTCCAGCATCTCCAGTTGATGAGACCAACCTTGAGCCAATAATTCCTACTTCTGGGGCTAAGGGTGGCTCAGTAATTATACAAGTTTGTTGACCATTGGAAGTCCATAAATTGTCCAAGGCTGAATTTGAGCCAGAGTTCCCCCTCCCAACCCCAGGGTTTCGAGGGGCCCGGCGGTTGCTCCATCTTCTTGTTCGCGCTGGTGTTGGGGATGAAGACATAGGTGGAGGTCCAGATATCTGCCGAGGGAGCACTGGGCGGGCTTCATAGATGAGTGCTGGAATATCTTCATCCCTTGCAATGGCAAGCTCCACAAGCATGTTGAGGGGACCTCCAGGGGCCAACACTGCAACAATGTCATAAATAGCCATAGCCACAAGGAGAATCCATGTTGTCCACTCAGGAAGCTTTGTGAACCAGAATGCCACAAGCATTCCAATGACAACAAGGTAGCCTTGGGTGAGCACAATAGGCATTCGGCAGAAGAAAACAGCCATCACACCAACACTTGCAAAATTCACAAGGCATATCGCAAATGTGATTATGTCAATTGGGACTGAAAAGAACTGGATCAACTCGATTGCTACTATGCCACCCATCCATGCCAGAACTGTAAAAGCTGAGAAACCCATGTATCCCCGGAGGCACTTTGTGAACCGGAAGTAGAATAACCCAACGAGTACAAAGGTGACAACCATGACAATGCAGACAAAAACAATGGCATTCAATAACCCCCCCTTGAACTTGTCAACAAAAGAGTCGTTGGGCTGCTCATTATATATCATCATAGCAATGGTAGCCACGGGTGTGGAAGAACCATGAGGTGTCAAAGTATGAACTAAAAGTACCACCAAAAGCATACAAATTGACACTGGGCTTACTATGCCAATGATCTCTCCTCCCACCATCTCAAGAATCCCCTTCTCCATGGTCACTTGAAACTTGAGCTTATGACAGTTATGACCAGATTTTCACTAACTTGTCACAATTTCCACCTGCCCGTGCTGTTGTCTTGTCTACAACAACTTGCTGCAAACCTCTCCAGATATCTGATTCAGATACCATAGATCCCATTGAGCTCCATTTCTTGTCAATTGCAATTGATTGGCAATCCTCTTAGTCTCTTACCAGGGTGCAATTCAAGATGGATAAAGCAAAGTTTAGGCCATACTTTCTTTTGGGGGGAAAACGGCCTTCAAACCTGTCCTCTACAATTCACAGTTCTTTGTGTCAGCAACACAAAGGGTTGGAAAAAAAGAATGTAGAAACAACAAAGTTCAACACAGAAGCTAAATAAAATCTCTAATTACCCTAACCGAAAAATGATTCCTTGTAGTGAGGGGACAACCCTTTTACCAGAATGCATAAACTTTGTTCTTTTCTACATGCAAGACAACAAGCATGCAGAAATCATATTGAATTCTACACTTGATACATGGAAATGAAGCAGGAAACATCTAGGTAAACCTAACCAAAACCCTATGAATCCAAGGTGATAAAGACCCAAACAAATGAGTTTATTTACCAAGCACACAATCAGCAGCAGGCATTCATAAGCATTCCTCAAGTAGTTTAAAAACACAGGAAAACAATACAACTCTGAAAGATCCAAGATATTGCTGCAAAGGAAAATGATCACACACACACACACTCACTCTCTCTCTCTCTCTCTCTCTCTCTCTCTCTCTCTCTCTCTCTGTGTCTCTCGCTGTCTTGAGTCCGCAAAAAGCCAACTGGAAGATGGGAATGAATGTGAGGGAAAAAAATAGTTAAGGGAGGTGACTCTTACCTTGCAAGCAGCTCAAAGTTCTAGTGGTATCAGGAAAACAATTTTGCTTCCAAGGATAATGCAGCCTCGTCCTTTTCCCCTTCCAAAGAACTCAAGGCTTGCAACCCTTGCAGCACCGTCGTCTCTTGAGGAGTGCTGTGACTATCCTTGAGCATTATTAGGGTTTGGTGGAAACTGGACGTGGGACGTTTGGGGGAGAAAGAGGGGGCGACATTTTACCAGGCAATTTCCGACTGGGAAAAAAAAAAAGCATTCACAGAGTGGAAAATATTACCTTACCCTTTCCATGCATCTTCGTACTAGAGAGCGGCCAGGGTTTGGCCAATTCCGACTCCTAGCTCAGCCATTGAGAGCAGACACGGTTTGGCCAATTCCGACTCCTGGCTCGGCCATCAAGAGCCGGCAGAGTTTGCCTGATTCTGACTTCTACCTCAGTGGCCATCAAGAGCCCGCAGGATTTGGCCAATTCCGACTCCTAGCTCGGCCATCAAGAGCACGCAAAAATATTTTTCTTAATCAAATGATGTTTCTAGTTTAAGGAGCCAATCACTTTGAACAAAGTTCATTTTATAACGAACCTGCAACGTCTCTCGTCCCAAAATAAAACAATTGCATTGAGCAACAACAATCCATTTGTTGGGTATATATCATACCACAAGTGAGCCCTTCGACTTCCACAATTTTTGCTTCTCACTTGAACAAAGCCATCAACAATTTTAGTTCACCCAAAATTTTGCTTTCAATATTTATGTATTTCTCTTTTCTTCTCTCCAAAGACATTTGTGTTTCTTTTTTTTGGGTTCACTTGGGGGACACAATGGCAATGTTATGACAAGTTGTCTCTTAGGCATGCATGAAAACATCTTTTGAAATGTTTGAGAATATTTTCTTTGTTCAAATGAAATCTTCAAAATGAAATCATTTTTCCATAGAGACCCAACAACCGTACTATTCAACTACAGTAGTCTTTTTGAATTAGTTGACAACATGTGTGTTTTACTTTTGAAATGAGTTTTGAATGCTTTGAAGGTTATGTCTGTCAACAAGTCCACATTATAACACATAATATTTTCCTTTGCCCTGTGAGTGAGTGGGGGGCATTCTGATTTCACAACAAGCTTTACGAAGAACATAAAGCCACCCCTTCTGATTTTTGCATCAATTTTACTCCATGTAAGGTTCAAGGGCAAGGTCATTCCCAAAACTTGGGCTTGTGTTAGGCTTTCACCTCACTCACCTTTGCTTTTGCAATGCTCTCACCTCAAGCTTTAACCTACATAATGCCCATGCATGCAAGCATCAGGTTTTCCAAAATGCCCCAAAAGTTCATCCACTTTGTAAGAGAACATCTAAAACTTTAAATTTTATCTATTGTAAGGGATTGTTGTGGCAAACATCTTGCATCTTTAACATCCAATATAAAATAGTGTCAACTTTTGGAAAGCAAACAAACCTTTTGTTCTCTTCCTACAATGACTGTTTAAGCAATCTATGAAAGAAGGGTTGGAATATTGTGAAATGGACCAGATGAACACATTTCAACCATACACCATGCTTCAAGAACACCTACTGTCCACAGAACTATGTTGACAACATGTTCCTTCATCAACTGTTGCTTTAACACTGAAATAACGCAATGGTAGATGAATTCATTCTAATAATATTTGTTTCCGTGATTTAGTTATGACAAACATGTACAAACTTGCCAAGTTAATTAGCAGCACAGGTACAGCAATTGGAGAATCATTGCACATTCATTAGAAGGTATCTCTATCTTTGGTGTTGAAAACTTTCACTACCATATCTTAATCTGAAAATTCACCAAAACTAGATGCAAATTCTTTCCGAATACTGCCAATCTAACAGCATCTTTAGTGAGGACCAAACTTAACTTGCTTGAATTAGTTGAAAACTTACAACACAAATCAACCCACGTGAAAATATACAAAACAAATAAATAATGGAAACTCTATAGAAGACTCATCAGAATTCAATGCACACCTCTTGCTACTTCCAACTTCAAGCATATTACATCAAAATATGGTTATTACACTAAGAACAGAAAACTGTAGAGAATATCATAGTGTGAAATGCAGATGAACAAGAGCATTGCTTACAGCAAACCAAAAAAACAATAGAAATGTGCAAGTAGTGCTGTTGAATATTGTGAAAGCCTCCAAGTAAGATACAGGGGAATCATTAGAGGGTAGAAGATGGGAGTAAAATACTGTTAAACCCTAAATTGCTCAATGACAAGCACCTGATGTGAAGCAAATGCTATACAACTTCATCTGCTACACACAAAAATTGAAAACCATTCTATCCAAACATTGTTTGGGTATGGATACATTCAGATCCATTCATGATACTCACAGATGATTCAACCTTAGATGATACTTACATGTCATGGAAGTAGGTGAGAATGAATTGTGCTACTGATCTTCTCAAAATCAGTTGTCAGGAGGGAACACAAAAATACTTGACAAGCATCAACCATCAGAGCTCACAGCTGTGATGCAATACTTTAACAACCCAACTAAAACTCTCCACTCTTACCACATGATTTCAAAGTCACAGAGTAGTCATTTCCAGGCCTTCGCAACCCTTCTCAGGACAAAACACTTTCAGCAGAATTTTAAACCCTGCATCCAATACCACTCTCTGAATACTCACAATGAAAGTTTTGACAAGTTTCAGCTGGATTTTGTCGCAAGGGTTTTCAAGGGAAGGACTCTCAGTCAGTGGTGTCATAATTAATCTGTTCGCCATCAGCAGACACTCCTTCAATGTCATGATAGCACATTCAGGCATGAGCAACCCTAACATTATTTATATCATGTGGTTTCCAGACATCTAAACAATCAAAAAGCTACAAACTTGTGGCATGCCTCCAGCAATCAGAAAACAAATGAAGACAGATTCTTCAAATCAGAAATGTGGATTGAGTGATAAACAAAGAGGAAGAAGCTCATCACAAGCTAATGTGGGACACCCCACCATTTACAAACTTCATATGCTAGGATAGGGTCTGACTTCTTACAATCCAGCACAGATACCATGTCAGTGTCCTCTTTCAAAGCCTGCATGACAGAGCAAAAGAGAGAGAGAGAGAGAGAGAGAGAGAGAGAGAGAGAGGAGGCATTGTTCGGTGTTCTACTACCATTGTTTGAATGCCCCCAAGTGTCAAAATAAAAATGCATCAGTTCACCAGTTTCAGCAAGCTAAGCATCTCTCTTAGAGAAAAGCCATGCTTAAAGCTGAAGGAGATCTGAGCACCTACATATATCCTCAGCAGCAATGGATGGCTACATGAAAAAATGACATACAAATGAAAGCCAAACCATGACTCTGAACCCTGCTAGCAAGCACTCCATGCAAAGGCATATGCTCTAAGATGGACTATGAAGTAGCTTCACTGATCATGCACATCCTGAAAGGTTCAGCAACAAAAGATACTAAAGATGCCTTGCCATACCAAATTCCTGCATGGAGAATCCAAGGGCTGGCAAAATGAATGTTTAGTGGTCTTTTCAAAGAAGTAGAAGAAAAGATCAAACCCTACATGACTCAAACCGTTTCTGTCCTCAAACAGCAAGAGTCATATGCCGATTACCTTTCCTTAAGCTCTGTCTCGAACTGTTCAAGCTTACATCGTATGGCTGGCAAAAAAGAAGCCACAAGCGCCTGCGTAACCCTGCTCCTTTGGACAGCGTCGGCAATCTGCGACTGCGTAATAGAGATCTCAAGCTGCAGGTCATCCAGTTCACCATAACAAGCTTCCGGTACCTTCATGGTTCCTTCCACATCTTTCTTCAAACCTTCGTCCGTGGAAACCTCCATCTTCACCTTCATATCAATCTCGAAAGAATAACCTACTCTCTTCTTCTGTCTCACCGTCACCAGCGTAGCATCACCACTACAGCTTGAAACCTCCACCACCTGCGCCTTGCCATCTTCAAACTCCACGGGCTCTACTCCTTGTAACAGATCCTTGATACGCTTCCAAGCCCAGGAGTTGAGGCTCTTCTCCTCCCATGTCCCCGCTTGGTTCCACAGCGACCCTAACGGCAAGGGTTTCCCATTTCCAACAACCATCTCTCTTTCCGTCAGCTTCCTTGGAAGAGGCGCCGGAGCAGCCCCAGTCATCTCACTACGAACCCAGTACCTGTAGGAAGAAGCTTTCTTCGCTTCCTCGTTCTCCACCGCTGAAGATCCGCCTGCATCTGTTGCGTCTTCCTCCATCGCCACCTGCAGCAAAGCAAAATCCTTCACAGCAAAAGCTTTTGCCTTCTTCACAACACCACAACAAAAACACGCGCCTTTCTTTTGTCACATAGCAAAAGCGGCAAAGCGCGAACAGAAAACCATCCAGTATTCATCCACGAAGAACAATATTATGAATACTAATGTTCCGCTTAAATGGATGCTATCTCTCCACCAACGGATGTTTCCCATCCATGTAGGTCACATCTATAATTAGTAATTTTTTTGACTGTGGTGTTCATTTGACGTTACCTACTTCTTTTTTTTCTTTCTTCTCCGTAAGTTTGGAACCGGTGAGTTAAAGGGTCTAGAATGTTCCTTAGTTGGGGCCTAGAATGTTCACTGCAATAAAGGGAAAGCTCAGTTTGGACCAGAACGTTCCACGTGGTGTAGAATCTTCCCCTTGTAGAACAGTTCCATCTTACTTAATTTCCGCCACTTTTTTATTTTTATTTATTTATTTAATCCTTTTTTATCCTTTTTCCCCCAAAAAAAGTTCACTTTTCCTTTCTTACTTTGTTTTTCCCTGGTTGTGTTTTACCAGGCTACAATGTTACAACAATAGTGGTTCAATTTTTCTATATATATATTATTTTATATTATTTTATTTTATAATTTTTAAAAAAAATTTCAATTTTGTGATGTTGCTCAAAGTGGCAATCATCCATATGTATGTTTAGCCAAATTTTGGTGAGATTCAAAATATGAAATTTATAAAAAAAAATTTAAAAAAAAACTATAGCACCTTTTCATTTCATAGGCAATTGTGCTGAATTTTTTTTTGTCCAATTTTGAAATTTAAAAAAATTATTTGAAAAAAAAATTCAAAAAAGCAAGGGAATTTGCACCAAAACATTCCTTCTTTCCCAAAATATTTTTCACAAAAATGGTGATATTTTGACGCCAAAAAAAATAATCAGTGGGCTACAATAGTACCTTCAAGGATGACATGTGTTCCCCTCATGGATTTCTCATCCGTGTGCAGGGACACACAAGTTGTTAATGAGCAAGATGACATATTTAAATTGATTAATAGGTAGCCATTTTCAGCCACATTTTCCTTTTTAATGCGCTGCTTGGTTGGTTGTGTGTGTATTTTGGTGTTTTGGAATGAACTAGAGAACATGCTAGTTATGTATGGTCTTCTTGCGCATTCCAACATGTAATTGACCTTTATTTAATCAGTTGAGGTCAATCTAACCATAATCTGCAGGGTATTACAAGACCGAGCCCTATTTGCAAATGTAATTTATGCACAAAATTGGAATTAAAAGCCTTAAAAAATCCAATATGTACCAGGGAAGGGTCAAGCCCATGCCCATTATGTTGCGTAATGTCCCAAACAAACCCATTAAGGTGAGCTATATAGGACACACCAAACATGATAGGCAAGGATGAGACATGAGACCATTCCATGATATTAAGGTATGGGGTGGTAGAAATTTTGATCACCATCATGAATGTGTGATCATCATCTTCAGATGATTTCATATAATGTGATCAAGGAAATCACATAATTTGTCACCCCAAACCTTAATGTTAATGATTTTTGTCACTATGCAAATGCATGATTAAACATGTTAATATTTGGAAGTTTGTAGTTATCATTCTTTCTTGTTGTGGTTATGTCATTGAAACAAGAACTTTGTGCAAAAGGTTGCGTCCCACATCTCCATAAACAATGTCCTCAACGAAGCAATGTGTAAGGTGATTATTGTCTTGCAATTTTCAAAGCAACAAGGCAACAAGTTTTTGAATTTGGAGTGATTTTTGTCGTTTGAAATTAATTTAAAATTTACAAAATTTGGTTTTTGTAACCAATCAATACCTCTTCATTGTATTTGCCCTTCTCTTTGCCTTTTCACATCACATGGAGAAGTTCTCATTGATCATTTTATTTGCCTTTTCATACTATTTTACCTTCACATTAATTGTGTCTTTAAAACCTTGAAAAGATTTTTGAAAAGATGTATCCCTTTGAGCCTAAAAGATGATTCGTGGGATAACAATTTCAAGTTTAGACATGAATTGAAAGAATTATTGAATCTTGAACAATTTTGTCCAAAAAAATCAATCAAATAAAAATAACCTTTTAAGGGAAATTGCAGTACATTTTTATTATTGTTTGATGAGTTCACAATTGGCTCAATGACATAGGTCACGCTAGTATCATTGAAATGGGAAGAAAATAATTAATTTTTTAAATTAAAATTTTGTGAAGAATTGGACAACATTGAAAATGAACCAGAGTATATTTGGACTAAATTGCACCTTTGATGATCTTTAATTCATTTCAACCCTTTGATATTTACCATTTGAAATTGACCTTTTCCTAATTTGCATGTTTTCGAACATTAATCCCTTTCATGAAAAGAAAGCGGGGAGGTTCATGTACAAGATGAAAACTTGATTTAAAAATAAAAAGGCAATGTGAACAAGATAAAAAAAAATTGTGTGTCACTAATGTATGATGATGGATGGTTTAAAAGTAGGTATAAAATGAAGTAAACATTGTTTCTTTCAAAATTCTTGATAATGTATTTGCATGTGATTCATTTTTTAAAAAAGCAAGATGCATTTAGCAAATAGGCTAGTGCTCAATCCAAAAGTGTGTAGTTACCTTATGTGTTTTAACCTATTAAGTCACGCATAATGCAATTGATGAATATATTCAAATGGGTAAAATATAACAATGGATACAAGGAAATTTTTGAAACCCAATATTTGAAGCAACCTACACAAATCGATTTTGAAACATGTACCAAAATTAATAAGGCTTTAAGTTTCCCAAATGTGTTTGCTAGTTTAAATTGCATGAATTCTTGATGAAAAATTTGCCCAATTGTTTGGCAAGGGCAATTTCAAAATAAAGATGGTAAAAAGTCAATCATTATGTATTTGGCATGCATTTTTTGGCCTTCCTTTACCACAATGATATGAGTGTGCAAATATGTTTTCACTTGTCACCTATTAGCTTCAAGGGCCAACTTCAACATGAGTTTGTTGTCATGCCAGTACATATCCAAATATTATTAACTTGTTGACACAATTTACCTTCAATGGAGTAATTTATTCAAACAATTCATGAACCACAAGGAAAGAAACATCAATGTTTATTTAAAATGCAAGGACTTAAAAAAGAAGGGAAATGTTATTTTGGGGTGCTTCAAGCATGTTTTGAAATAATTCTAAATAGACAATGATACATTGCCATAATCACTAGTAGAAATCTTCAAATATATGACTGAATTTATGACTATTAATATTCCAGTCATAAAGGACAAAAATGACTAGTAACCCTAAAGTCATTATGAACGAGTCATTTATGACAATAATCATTTAGGAAATGATGTGGCAAATACCATTTAGTAGTCGTAAAGGACATGTGTGAAATCATTAATGATAGTTTAATCATTATTTTATTAGTATTATTATTACAAATTGGGCCCAAAAACTTGGGAAACATTTTTTTAATCTATAATATTTATTATTATATATTTATAATATACATTATGAATAATAAAACTTTATTTTTATTTAAATTATTTTTCATCCTATCAATTGTTGACATGTGTCACCACCTATATTAAATTTCAAACCTAATTTAAGTGAGTAAATAGACCACCTAATCTACCTATTTGAGTTTGCTTAAATAATGATCTAATTTAAATAGTCCATGTAGGTATAGAATATTCAATCAATATTCCAATGTTGACCACAACGCATGTCATTTGTGAAGTTTGATCTTTGAACCCCAAGGATGGAATTCAATTCCTTTACCATCAAGCCACCCCGTTTGTTATGTAAATAATTTAATGTTTATTTTATTGAAAACGTAATTCATTTAAACATTACAATAATCAGTTGTATCTTATTGATACTTTGTCGAAATGAAAAATTTCAAAACTGCTTCATAAATTCCTTCAATAATATACACAATTTTATTTTTATTTTTAAATGTAAAATTGGTTCAAAAGAAAATTGTTTGAATTTTGTTATTGAATAACATTTTAATGACCATATTTTGAAAGAAATAAATTCAAACACATGATTTGTAAATGAAAAAACCTTCATGGCTAACACATGAATAAAATAAAACTTTCATATTTTAAACCTTCATTTGGTTTAAAAATTTTATATTACAATTTTGCTTCCAATATATCATAATTTTATTGATAATTTTTAATTTACACCTATGAATCCATGTAATTTATCCACATAAAATATTTATTAATGGATCATAAATCAATTATATCTATATAAATTAAGTGTTTTTGTATTAGTCATATTAAATATGATATATAATTCAATCTAAATATTTTAATTTAATTTTTAATATATAAATTAATAATAAAATACAAACTATTTTTCTGAAATTATATTTTCTATTCATTTTTACACGTATAAAATAAATTTATTTATTGTATACATATATTATATAAAATTTCAATTAAATTTATAATATAATTTTAATTTAAAAATAAATTATATATTTCCCACGTCTACCATTTCTATTTTACTTTAAAATTGAGATATATAATTTTATTTATAATATATCATATTTTTACCATTAAAATTTGTTTCAATGTATAAAATTTGCTTTCGTCACATTGAATATTTAAAATGGATTATATATCGAGTATATTTAAGAAAATTTTAATAAATTTTTTTATATATCCTATATGTATAATATTAATCAAAATAAGTTCTTTACATGTTGTAGTTTATTATGTATGTTTGTATTTTAGTAAATTATTAATATTCCTTTTTTTAACATTCTAAAATAATTGTATGACCACCTAAGGCACTACATCATCTACAGTTAATGATTATATAGTTATACAAGGTGCCACATTGTTCATGTAGTAGTCAAAAAATTCATCTAGTTTGTTAGTTAGCTACTTCAAATAATTAATTCTCTAAATTTAGATAATTAATTAGGTAGTCAATCATTTAAATTTAAATTATCTGATTTATATAATGACCAAAATATCTAAATTACACTTATTGATTCAATTAATAGTTAATTATGCATTGAATTAATCAATCCATACTAATTTAATAAATAAACTATTAATTAATATTTATTATTCAATAAATTACTGAAATATATTTTATTATTAAATATTAAATATTTAAATTAATTATATGAATAAATTTTAATTAACTAAACACTATTATTTATTTATTTATTACTATATTATTTAATAATTAATTAATTAATTAATTATTATATATTTAGTTAATTAATTAATTTTTTGAAGGAATTGACTAAATAATCAATTATTATATATCCGTTATTATTAACATAATTAAATTAAATTAATAAAATTAATTATTTCATAATTTGTACCAACTAATCAATTAGTTGATTGTAATAACTCATCAATAATTAACATGATCATTATATCATATTAATATGACTTTTTCATTAGTATAATTTAATCATACATACCTTAAAATAGACATGGTATATTTTTAAATATAATTTATAAAATCTATATGATTTAAATCTTTTTAATATGCCCATAATGTGAACAAATATATGCATAATGTACTTTTAGTATGATTTAAATGCATTTAAATATGTTAAATACACTTTAAATATGTTAAATACACTTTAAATATGTTTAATATACATTGAATACAAGTCAAATACATTGTTAATGTAATCCACAATAAAGTAATGTGTATTAAATGTATAAAATTAACATAAAAAATAATCAAATTGCAGTAAATTTTGTGATTAAATGAACATAGGGGTCTATTTTTGGATGAAAATTTCAAAAAATTAGTCAATATGGAAGGATGTGTAATTTTGTAATTTCACCATAGTCACAAAAATAATAACAAATTTAAAAAGATGATGAAAAGTTGTAAAAATGACAAAATACAATTGCAAATGACAAATAATCACATGTAGTTGTAAATTGAATGGTTACATAATATAAGAGTTCTAATAGTGTTTCCACCTCCATCGCCTTGCACTTTGTAATTGATTTCCATCAGCTTGCATTCTACATTAGCAAATCATCACCATGGACTTTATATAGTAATGTTTCCATTGTCATGTGTGTTGTAGTTTGTCTCCATTGTGTTGTGCTCTACATCAAATCTATAATTATTTACATTTTGTAAGGTTTCATTAAAAAATCTTTATAGTCTATAGTCTATTGCTTGCTTCCATCTTTGCATCATTTAAGTAATGTGTTTTATATATTGTGTTCTCCTCCATTGTGTTGTTTACATTGTCTTTCTATTATGTTGTTGCATTATATTTCCATCATGAAGTTCAAGTTGTTTGGTTGTTCTCTCCATTGCATCACCTTGTGCCTTTGTCGAATTTTTCCATTGTTATTTGCCCTTCGCAATTTTCCATTGTGTTATATCCACCCCCACACTTGAAATTTTGCTTCATTATGTTGTTGTGCATTTTGTTTTCAACTTTTCTTTATGTTTTGTTTTTTTTAATATGAAGGCTATTGGTTTGGAAATAAAAGATGAAAAAACAAAGGTCGAAACTCACCCCATCTTATATTACATCCTTTTTTGGTAGTAATATTCCTTATGGTTAGAATGATCTTCATCAAATTCAATTTGAAAAAAAAATTTGGTCATGTTTATAACTAAAGAATTAGCGCATTTGTCTTTTGTAGAATCACCATTCTTTAGAAAATTAATTATGAGGTAGAATGTTTGTGTTAGTTTTTCGTTGAAACATTAATTAATGAACATGATATTTTCTCACGGGTAGTTAAAAAGACCAAAGAGAAATTCATCTATGAGATTTTTTAATCTTGCAACATTTTATGGTGAGTTTTGATTTGTGCATGTCAAAAGGAGGAATTAACATTTTTGTTCTCATTCTTTAGTTTTTGAACCATAATTGAGAACTTGGTCATGTAACGATTGGTTCGTTTGAAATTGTATACACATTTTGAGACCGTTACAAATGAATGAAGTGTTAACAACATATGGGTTGAATGTTAAAGTCCTTGCATAAGTAAGAGATGAAGGTGGGAATTTTTCAACTATGACCATTTATTACCCTAATTTTCATTGTTTTTGTGGGGTGTTGTAATTAACAACACCATTCATAGGGAGTTGTTGGTGCATGATATGTATATGCCAATATGCATCAAATGACACCAAAGTTATTGTTGGATTCACATCAATTTCCATCAAAAAATCATGTTAGTTTATTTTGTAAAAAACCATTATTTGGACCCAAAAAAATGAAAAAGGACGCCAAGAATGGTATGGGACTTGTTTGGATATTAACATATGTCCATGCAAGTTAAAAACTCTAGTGATAAAAATAAATAAAAATTCAAAAGTGATTTTATTCCAAAAGGCATTGGAATTTAAAAAGATTATTGCTTATTATGGATGACAACAATGTATGGCCTTTCAAGGGCTACATGTTTACAAGTCTAGGTTGTAGCCAATATTATTTTTGATACACTAGTGCTTAAGGTTAACCAATGTTTTATTAACCAAAGCCAAGGTTATGGGTTGTTATTTGATGTGTTTATTTTTGCAATTTCTTGTGTCACCCGATTATGGATACAATGTTTATGACATGACTCCTCAAAACCCAAGATTTTGATACAAAATTTCAAGTTTTGTGATACAAATGCAAAAGCAACTAGTAATAATTTTGGAACATTTTCTTTCATTTATGTTGTTTTTTAGGAACATAAATTTCATAACATATTGAGTATGTATGTTGACCTGCATTTCAAAGGTTTAACAATATGTTAGGAAGGAAATAATTTAGTTGATTATAGATGAATATGACAAGTATGTTATATATCCTTTGCTAATTCATGCATGAAAGATTTTGAACCCATTTGTTGCAAGTGAAATTATTACCTTTACAATGAATAGTTCTGAAAGTACATCATTACGCTATAATAAATCATGATTTTTATATAACGTTCAACTTGGCTAAATGTTCGTATTGATTAAAGGGGATGTTCTATTTGATTATAGGCCTAGGGCATGAAAACCCCATGTTGTGTTTTACTAGTGATTTTGATTAAGGTGACATTTTTTACCACATGTCAATTTGAATATCTAATCAAATAGGACCCCAAAAGAAAAATGGTGCTTTAAATGTTTAAGGCTTGTCAAATAGGCCTTATTATTGAATTATCAAAATGGTATGCTATTAGTTCATGTGTGGTGATTACTTAACCTCATGTGTTTATCATGAAAACATTTGGATTGCATTAGGCTATATGTGATCACATGTTATTCTACTTATTTATCCTACCCACTATAAGTTTAGACCTATGTACCTTACCCTATTCACTTACATACCTTATTTAAGACATACCTACCCTACTTATATGTACCTACCTACTTTACCCAACCCTATTTACATATGTACCCTAACAACCTACCTTACCTACCTTACCTACCTACCTTGTTTTGTTCAATCACACAATGAATGGAGTTTGAATTTAGCAAAAATCATAATTTTAAAACATATTTGAATTTGTCAATGATCCATATATATATTTTTAAAATTTAAATTTTTCATTTGATCATTTATAAAATATGTTTATTTTATTGAATAGATTTTAAAATAAACTTCAACATATGTTTTTATTCATTTCATTTGAACAAAATTTGAGATAGACAAATTTGTGTCAATTTTGGGATTTTTTAATAGTTTCATAGTTAAACCTATAGCTTGATGGCGAAGGCATTGGGATGCCTCCATGAGGTCTTATGTTCAAACTTGGGCAAATAATGTATATGAATTTTTATATGGTAATGTATTCATTTTACATATGCATGGTAAACATATTGACCTATTTTTTTATTACATATGATGATGCATCACCTTTGAAAATGTAACATAATGATGTTACATGGCTTAAATAAGATCATAGATAATGATGGTTTAATTGACTAATGTCAAATTGACAATAGGTCATTTTTATTAGTCAAAATATTATATAACCCTTTAGTGGAAAGGACAACAATCAAGATGAACAGTTCTAAAATGATTTGTGCAAAATAACATTTTTGTCAAGTTGGACATGGGGGCAAAAAGACCAATTGGGGGTCCTTTTGACTATTTTTGCTAATAGTAAAGACCATGAATTCTTATAGTGTTATATGTCCGCATCAAGGGATGGTTCGATTAATGGTTCTAGAAACAATTGAATCATTACAAACAAGGAAAGTAAGTGACGATGAGTGCAAAGACCTTCTTGCATGGTTGAAAGTTCATTAATCAAAATTTTCTTACTTTGCATTTGTAGCATGATAGATTCTAGGAATTGTTGGGGCACGGTTTGAATCAAAAAAATGTTCAACATTGCAAATATATGCACAACATGTGGCATTGTTGATTAGGCATAAGAAACTTGGAGATGTTTGTGAATGTCTATAAAATTTGGCTTCATAGTTGTAAGTTGTGGAAATGCCAAATGTGGGTGAATGTGATGGATGGAAGGTGGTAGATCAAAATGCATTTGTGGGAAATCGTGACAATAAGATTTTATGGTGTTTGGGAATTATTTGTAGATTATGTGATCTTTGGGAAATCTTTGGGGATTTTATGGTGTTTTGAGATTCTTTGGGGATTATGTGGTTTTTGGGGAACTACCATGAAAAAACACAATGAAATGACAAACTTATCTTGCCAATTGAAGGGTTATTTGATCTAAGATGACTCATTAATTTTTTTTCAAGGTTTGGTGTTGTATGTTAGGTTTTAAGAAGTGAAGATGATGAATTTGGTTGATGGAGATGTTACTATCTAGGAACATTTTTCCTTCAAAGGATGGATGTTGGTTCCATTCCAACCCGTAAACATTGGCTCAAGGGTTTTTCATATTTGTTAAAAATAGAAGCCAATTTATAAATTGCAGATTGAATTAGGTTTCAGAATAAAATTGTCCATTATTTTTAACATTATTATTTTGGGCAAACATGTAAGTATTTGTAAAAGTTGGATTTCAAACTTGTTCCATACTAAACATGTCCATTGATTGTAGCCTTGATGTTTTTGGCATACTCATGATTGTTGAAAAGTTGGATCATATTAACTTGTTTATTTAATATTAATCTTGTTGTGTGAATGCTTGCCATGTATGGTTACGATGAAGGTGCATTGAAAGCACAAAAGGAAACCAAATTTTGGCCTCCATGAATAAAGGCACTTATTCTATTCTTATTGGAAGAATATTGGCGATTTTTGGGTTGGACATTATTTTATATGATACTTATTATGTGGTTGCAAATTTGCATTATGTTCTTTCTAGGGAGTTGTTTATAGGATTTTACTATTAGATAACGCAAAGTACAATACCCATTAATTTTGTAGGAGACAAATATTTTTGACTTGAATCCTTTTCCATCTTGAGTTTCATGCACATGATCTTTATTGATTTTTATTTGTGAAAGTAAATGTTGGACAATGAGAATGAAAATATATTTCCTTGTAAAATGTTCAAGTCCATTTTGATGGGTTTTGGGCACAAATTTGTCCTTATGTGAAAGTAATTGAATTTATTTTTTTGTTGGTTAGCCTTTTTGCAAAGGCCTTTTAAAAGGGTTGGAATAGTTTTGAAAAAACCATTTACTTTAATGCTTAGTTCTTTGGATAAAACAATTATGTATTATTTTATGTCTTTAGCCTATGGGTGCAAACAAGATATAATGAGCAAACATGATTACTTTAGAAAAAGATTATATGTCTTTTTTTTCAATTTTTTTTTCATATGAATGAATTTTGGAACAATTTTTTGGTAACTTGTTATAATAAATGATTATAGTTGTCCAAATACATGACATGTTTTTTTGTTTATCATTTTTGAATAAATATGAAAATTTGAAAATGTCATGATTCCTTGTAAATTATGTTTCATTTTTTAAAATGATAATAATTTCAAATCAAAACCAATTTTTTTTACATTTTATGTTTTCTCGTATAATAAACCATACTTTTTTTAACACATCATGTACATTTTACCTCATTTATGTGTGGCAAATGACTTTTGAAGTTATAAAATTCTAGATCAATTTTGGAAAGTTCTTTAAATTTTTAAAGTTTTAGACTTCCACATATTTTAAAGTATGAGTATTTTAAAAATGTGATTGATAAGTCTTTATCTTTTTAATTTTTTTCCCATCAAATGTGTTTTATGAGTTTTTTTTATAGTCCTTTGCAAAATTGTTTCCTATTTGATGCCATAGGTGTTCATTTTTAGAGGTCTTAAATCAAAATTTAAACTTAAAATTTCATCAAATGGATTTTTGGTTTGAATTTTTTGACATTCATATTAATGAAAATTTTTTTTTGCCATGATTACTATGACTTTAAATGACAAAACATAAATATTTATCCAATTTTGACTGTTTTTCTTAGCAATCCAATGGCCTTTTTGGCTTGTTAGATTACGAGTACACCCTTACGGACTTCATATATTGTCTACAATGAAAAGAAGAATGTGTACTTTTAACGACTTAACGAATGAAACCATTGGCCTTTTTGTTAAGGGAGTTTTTTAATGTATGAGTTTGATTTCAATTCCCCTTTTCTAACATGTTTTAATATCTTGAATCTTTCCATGTCAAATGACATTAAATGAATATTCTTCAAAATGTGCACCAAATGATAACTACATCATTTCATAACTTTTGGAATTAATGATTTTTTTACTAACACATTTCAACCAAATTTCAACATGAAAAATATGTTTTCAACCTATGCAAAGGATTTTTAATGGAAATAATGGCCCATATATCACCATATTTCAATGTTTTCGCCCCCAAAATCACCAAATTTTTATGATCTAAATAAAAGTAGGTAGCTGTGAATGTGAATATGGAAGGATCCCTTTTTTAAAAAAAATTTCATATCAATATGTAATGAAATTTGGTTAAATTATTTTTGGATGATTATCATTTTGGTTGTATCACAAAATCTTTAAAAAGTCATAAAACAAACAAATTTTTTTTTTATACAATAAAACCAACTTGCTTTTAGTATTTTTTTAATTTTTTCAATAAAAAAGGGTAATTGTGAATACTTGTGACTTTTAAATCCAAGTTCAACTTTTTTTTGGAAAAGTTTGACAAATTTTTGATATCACAAAATTGAAGAAAACCGTAAAACATAGGCAATAAAAATAAATTAACAGAACAATTTATAGGTGTAAGTACTAGGGAGACATATTTTAACTTGGGCTTCATGTTGCTATGCACTATTAATGACAATCAATTAATGACTTAAAAAAAATTATGAAAAAAAATTCCATTCAAATGAAAACATTGAATGAAATTGCATGCAATTGGAATTGAATTGAATTGAAAAAAGATGAGATACAAATTATTACAAAAAAATATTGAAAATTTGTTTATACATATGATGTTGAAAAAAAAAAGGCTGTAAAAACACGCATCCCAAAAGATGCCTTTTCATCCCTCTTTCGATTAGACAAATTGTAATTTGAAATTGTCCAAAGGATGACTCATCAACAAAGGACAACTTATACAACCAAAAGAGTGAGAAAGTTGTTGGACCTAAACCAATTTAGATGAATCATTATTTGAGTGTTGAACCTTTTCTTATTATGTCTTTGAAATCATTGCTTATTATGATCAATTCTAATTCAAAAAAGAACTAATGAGAAGAGATGATCCTCCATTTAACTTTGACACTCCTTTTTACACATCAATCACTTATATCTTATTGCTTTTATCAAAAGAGTGTAATGAGGTGAATAAGGAGCCTCCATAGCTCCATTTTGGGGAGCCTCCCAAGTTCAATTTTTGTTTTGTTTTGGTAACAAACAAATTTGATTGGCCCATCATTCAAAATAAATGAAACTATGGAGGCTCCCCCAAAATAACAGGTTCTATTTTGAAATATAGAGTTTCCTCCCCTTTGGCCGATATATGTAGGTGAAAGGAGAACAACTTTTGCCAAAAACATATGAGATAGAAGTGAGTAGCTGTGGAGAACATGTTGGGGGACACATTGGGAACTTGGGGAACCTGATGAGAACCCATTGGGATCTTAAAGGGAACATTGTGGGAACACATTGAGAACACATTGGGAACCAGGGAAAAATGAAGAAAAAAATCTTCCCCCCCCCCTCCCCTCCCCTCCCTTCGCAAAAGTCAAAAGGAAAAAAAGCAAGGCACCTTTTTGAGTGCATGCTTGGGCCTTCCCATTGGCTGCATGAAATTTCTCTTCCCAAAAGAGTTTGTCACCATTTTTGGCCTGGACTAATATCCTCTGCAAAGAACACCCTTGGGAAACACATAGGGAACATATTGGGAACCCATTGGGAACTTTAAGGGAACTTGTTGGGAACATAAATATTTTTTACTTATTTATTTTTATTGGTGTCATTGGAATTAATTTTAGGGCTATTTGCTAAAACTTCTTCAGCTTAGGGTACCTAACCCTAAATTACTAACCCTTTTTGGGTTGCAGACGTTCCAGCCTTGTGTAGGCATCACTCCATCTCTCTCCATTTGCTCAACAGGTGCGCCACCCAACAACAACAGCACGTAAAGCAAGAGCATCAAACTCCTCTTTTGTTCAACCCAAATGTTCTTGTTTTTCTTTCTGTTTGTTTGTTTGACAAGAAGCAGAAACTGGGTTTTTGGAATACGAGCAAATTTGTGGGCTTTTTATTAGGGTTACTCACTCACTGGATTGGGTTTTGTTTGTTTGTACACACATTTTTGTTGCATCTGGAGCAGCAGAGAGAGTCTCACTGAATTTGTGGTTCTCTTGTGCATCTGTGTCTCCTTTCGTTAGCTCTGTGAGTTTTTTTTTTCCCCCCTCTTTGCTGTTTGGATTGAAAAAAATCTGATGCTGGAATTTCTGTGAAGAAGGTTGTAAGTAAGGGTGGGGGGATGGGCGATGGCCTTCATCATGCTTGAATTCTTTCCTTGCGTGTGTGTGTATATAGATATTAGATTCCCAGTAAGTGTCGTCTAGTTAGCGTGACAGATTTTTGATTTTTTCAAGGTGATTGTTAGGGTTTGCCATGCTGGGAGGGTTGACCAATATGCTGTTTACATGGGCTTGGTGATGCTTAAGTTCTTTCCTTGTGTGTATATATGTATTAGATTCCCAGGTAAGCATTGTCTAGCTAGCGCTGCAGATTTTGATTTTCTCAAGTTGATTGTTAGGGTTTGCCATGCGGGGAGGATTGACCAACATGATATTTATATGGTTTTTGATGTAGGTCCGGCAAAAAATGAGGGTGCAAACCAAAACCTGGTAGTTTCAAGTGGATTGCTCTCAATGCAAGCCTGCTGACTTGTGAGCAAGGATTTGCAGAGCAAATCTATGAGAATTTGACCACAAGTCTGAGGTAAGTAGTGGCATAGCATAGGTCTCATGACTAGGCTCTACTGTCAACCTTTGATGAACGGACACAATATTCTAGAAATCTTCTTTGCATGTAATCCGATTATCAATACCTGCTGAGAAATCATACACACACACACACACACACACATATATATATAAGGCTTGTTCCTCCTTTGTTTCTTGCATTATATCTCAGGGACAAAAGGTTTTGGATTTGCATATTTGGAGTTGGGAAAGGTCTCTTTAAAGGGTTGTTTGTTATGTTGCTGTTTGCCTTGAAGGTTAGTGGACTGTCCCGCCTCTCCTCATAAGCAGTGGATTCTGAGAAGTAGCTGGAAAGATGGGCATTACAACAACACCTCCAGAAGCATCAGTGCTGCAGTTTGCAGCATGGCAGAGTGCAGCAGATGAGAGTTTTTGGCACCGTCTTGCTTCCTTCAAGCTCAACACTCAGCGCTTGGCTGAGCATCCAATTCCAATTTCTGGTACAGATCATGATGGCATCACTCTTTCCTCTCAATTTCTGACGTCAGACATGGAAAATGTTGTGTGGGTTGAGGTCAAGGAGAAGTTTTAAAACTATAAAGAGCTCCAATCAAGCATTTATGTCTCTATGTGTCGCATGCATTCTGAATTACTTGTTATGATGATTTGTTTGATACATGCTTGATTGTGTAACTTGTGACTATGTCCATCGAACTTGAACATTTAATTGACTTATGCAACGGCTGCACATGCATCCAGCTAAACCCCATCTTGGTTTTAGTTGCGGCTGATAAAAGTATGCTCTTGAAAAGGTATCTCAAGTGTGTGCTTGGGTTCATACTTTCTTGTGTTTATTTTGGATATGCAAAGGAATCTGGTTGTCATTTTCCATTTTAGCTGGAAAGAGCAATCTGGTGTTTGGGTAGTGTAAGTGATTGCTTGACACTGCACAAGTCTATATCTTTGGTTCTTTGGTAAGGATGGATTGAAAATATTTGCCTTAGTGCGCTCTGAATCTTGCCTGCTAGCCCAGAAAGGAGTGCTGAGGTTTTGCAGATATCAGTGTGGAAATACAAAGTTCAAGAGCTTTTTTGTTCAAGCTCATATGCTACCTGTTCTTACTTGATCTATAAGTCCCTCCATTGAAAAATGTCATGGTGGTCTGCTTAAACAGACTAGATTGCAGGTATGAGAGTGAGGTGTACAACTTCAGTGAAGAGAAATGGCTAGTTTGATGTGTTAGGGTGGGGGTGATTGCAGGTTTCTTTGCACCATGTAGCCATCCACAGGTTCCATCTCACTTACAGCTTTTGCTGGAATCACTTCCTCCTGACACAACTGACATGAACGACACTGCTGTTGAGGTTCACAGTAATCGAAACCGCCTTCCAGTGCCAGGAATCCTCTACAACACAAACACACTTGAGAGCTTCCAGGCCCTGGACAGACAGCAATTGATGTCAGAAGCAACCCAACAGGTTTATTCCCTTGAGTTTCTTGTATTCTTTTTGTTTGAGAGTATACACTTCTTAGCACTCTCACATCTATGGCCATTTTATATCGTCTGGACTTCAGCTGTTTGACATAATTCAATTTTTTTTTCTTCTTTACAGATTTGGGATGATATCTGTTCAGGAAGAGCTGAAGAGAATACAGACCTCTTAAACAGGTTTCTTGTGATCTCATATGCTGACTTGAAGAAGTGGACTTTCACTTACTGGTTTGCGTTCCCTGGGCTGGTGATGACTCCACCTGCCACAACTGCTTCAAGCCAGCCAGCCTCTGAAGTTTTCAACAAAGAAGAGGTAAATTATCTGGAGAGTACCTTTACTTAAGCAATCCAAGCTTGTATGTCAGCACACCAATCAGCTCAACTGCATCCAGGCTTTGAGGGATGATGGGTCGTACATGTGCCATACCTGCGTAGACATTGTCAAGCAGACATTGATTTCTTGGTTTGTCAGGCTGCAGGGATATTGGCAGCATGCACCGAGTGGCGAGCATTGCCATCAGGGGCAAGTAAACCCCACATCTCTTTGCAAATCTTAGGGCCAAGTTGCTACCATGAAAGTTTTGTCTGGAATTCCTCAGTTTGTTGACTCATTATGCCATCCACTGATCATAAGCATATAAAATGTGCAGGATACTGATATATGTCTACACTTGCAGTAGGTCTGATAACTGATCTGTCTCCCTTTGTGATTTTGTGTTCTTGTGAATGATTAGGTGGTAAAAATGAGAGTGCTTGACACCAGGATGTGTGGATTGCAGGCTCAACTGCATTTCTGCTGCATATAACACTGAATAGTGATGTGAGGGCTCGGCCTTTGAAAGACTGGGCAATTGTTCAACAAGATGGTGGGAAGGTCAGACTTTGTAGATCCCCGTAGCCTCCACATCCTCTTTAGTAGCCAGCTTCTTTATGGACTCTGAATAACCGTCACTTCCTCAAGGTGTTGCATGCCCTGGTTGTAAGTCTCAGGAAATATACAAGTGAATATTGATGTTCTAGACAAATGCATGCAGATTTAGACCATCATGTGTATCAGTCATGTGGTAACATGGCAGGTGGTGCTGGCATTCTATGACCCTTGCCATTTGGCAACGAATCCAGGGTGGCCTCTGCGTAACCTGCTTGCACTGGCAAGTGTTCGCTGGGATGTCACACGTGTGCAAGTTCTTTGCTACAGAGAAAGGAGGGGTCAAGTGGATCTTGAACATTGTCCAGTTTTCGATGTGGCTTTGCCTTCCCTTCCAGGTCTGCTGTACTGTGATGAAGCATTCTGTCATTTAACCTACCTTTGTAACTTTGATCACTGTTCAAACTATTAGATGCTTCATGGTAGAATGCTCTGCTTCTTATTTGTCTATCTTTATGACTACTTTCCATAACCAATGTGAAGTACATGCAGAGTGGAAAGAGGTGAAGGATGTACCAGCAGCTGTAGGGTGGGAACGCAACTTGCGAGGTCGCCATGGACCTCGAATTGTCCACCTTGCATCCTCCATGGACCCCATTAGGCATGTTTTCTGTTTGCACTCTGAGCCAAATTAAAGTCACCCAATTCTTTCTATCTGGTGCAGGGCTTTATGTTCTTAAGAAAGAATTCAGAGTTTGATTTTAGTTTCCCATATTTAGTGAGAGATAAGTGTAACATTTTGTGCATTCTTTGGCAAACTTAACTTTTCAGGGTAGCAGAAAAAGCCAATGGCTGCCTCTCAAATTATAGTTTTATAACTGTTGTAGTTGGGGATGTGGCAGGTTGGCAGAATCAGCAGCAGATCTGAATCTAAAACTGATGAGGTGGCGATTGCTGCCATCCCTTGATTTGGTGCGCCTGGCGGCAACAAAGTGCTTGCTTCTGGGTGCAGGCACTCTGGGCTGTCAAGTGGCACGTGGTCTCATGGTTAGTACAGTTCTGCCGGATCATGACTGTTGTATGAGTGCTGTATGCAATTCAGGGAGAACAATTCTGTAAAAGCTAGGCAGCCCTCTTTCTAGTCACTGTGTGAAGTACTTGCTTCATGGAGAAGGTTTTTGTTACATGAGATGTTGGGACACCGCAGTTGCCTCTCATCTCTATCTCATTGTCAATGAATTCTGAAACAGGCATGGGGAGTGCGGCATATCACACTCATAGACTATGGTCGAGTAGCCATGTCTAACCCGCTTCGCCAGTCTCTTTTCACGCATGAGGATAGCTTAAATGGTGGGAAGCTGAAGGCCGATGCAGCAGCTGAGAATCTGAAGAGGATCTTCCCTGGTGTGGTAGTTGCACATACTCTCTTTAGTCCCAGTGTCACTTACAGGTTCTAGTTTGACCATACAGACAACATTATTACTTAGATCAATTTTTATTTGGCTTTGGTTGATGTGCCTTTTGCCATGACACCTTCCATAAGCATTCACTGACTCATAGTATCAGGTTCTGAACACACCAGGCAAATGCAATCACCTGTGCGACATAGAGCACATGTCAACTCAAGCTCTTCATGCTTTCTTAGTTTTTGCTGTTGTCTTTGTTCTCCTTTCTGGGTGGACACATGGCTTTCTCCTGCATTTGTTTCTTAAATCTCCTTCAGTTGTCTTCCTTATGTATTTCACAGGGTACCCTAGTCCTCTGGTGTTTCGTATGCTGAGTTCTGTTAGTTTTATGTCTTAGTCTTTCATTCTTGATTGTGTTTCCACCCACTTCACACGCTCCCACTCTGTTTTCTTTCAAATTCCACTTCCTTTGTCCATGGCATAGGGTTTTAGGTCAAAAGCCTACTTCAAGCAAATTCTTACAAAATGCTGTCTCAAGTGTCTCTCCCTCACTGTGTTTCTTCCTGTCTCTTCTGTTGGGTTGTAAGTGGTTCCAAAGTTCTGTGTCTGTACTGTTATGTTGTCTTTTGTATCATGTTTCTGTTCTGTCAAACAGAGATTGATAACTCTCCTTACTCCAAGATTTATGATTGTCACACAAATGCTCTACTATGTTTTATTGGAACATCCCTTTGCACTTTTGTGCTTTGTTCTGTCTTGGGTGTGTGGAGGTTCCTCAGCAACCTTGTTGTATTACCTTGAAGTGTTGTTGTGTAGTTTCCTCTGCAATTTCATAGAAGTGACCTGGCTATATGGAGGTTTTAACCTAAATGTTGCATGTGGTTTAGAATGCGGTTGGTGTGCAAATGGCAATTCCGATGCCAGGTCATGCCGTTGGAAAAGATGAAGTTGCTGGGGTGCTGGAAGATTGTAGGAGATTGAAGGAGATGATTGATGAGCATGATGTTGTGTTCCTTCTTACTGATACCCGTGAAAGCCGGTGGTTGCCTACACTTCTATGTGCTAATGCAAATAAGGTAACATAAAACTCTGTTGCATAAAGTAGAGAATTGGTTCTTGTACATTTACTGTATCTGCAGCATTTACTTGCGCTTCCTCCATGGTTCAAACCCCTTCTGATTCTTCTTTGTCTGTTCCTTTAGCAGATCTGGATCACCTAAAGAGTCTCCAACGGTCCTTGGTTATTACCTATATGGATAAATGTAGCAATAATTTTGTGTTTGTTTGTAAAAGTTCTATGTTTCTTCTGTTTTCTCTGAGCTTGATTCGCCTGTTGGTACATATGTGGTCTCCAATCTTGCCCAATCTGATATCCTGAAATTTCATCTCTCTTTTAATAAGGCTCATAATTTAATGGTGTTAAGTCTGGCCCTGGTCTCCTGTTTCTTTGTGCTGTCTGGAAGTTTCATAAAAACCCAATTAAAACTAGAATCATTTGTGCAGCCAGCTTTACTTCTCATACTTAAGTTTCTAAATGGCTGAGTTCTGTCTTCAAAGCTATGTTTCCTGCAGTTAATGACCTTTGGGTGTCTAAACTTAAAAAAGGCAGATGTTCCTTGTGTTAGTTGGATTCTCAATGACTCCGCAGGAGGGGTGGAGATAATAAATAAACTTAATCTTTCGAGATCTGAAGTTGATAAAGCTTCCCCACTTCTGTTGCAGTCTTTCGATTTCTCAACTCTATACACTAAAATTGACCTAATGGATCTAAAAGCTCGTATGAGAGTTCTGATAAATAGAGTTTTTAATCAGATGCTGAAGCTTCATCGTTTTAAGTTTGGTTCAAAAAACAGCTTTGAACTTTAGGTTTTTTGTGGCTGAAAAATAAAGCAGAGATCAATGTGTTTGAAAATCTTCATAGCTTTAAAGTTGTGGTTGCAGAAGCTTCAGATTTGATCTCTTGGCTGGATTTCTTGTTAGACAATTTGTTTCTTTGTTTTGATCATTATATTTATAAACAATGCATTGGTATCCCCATGGTTGCTAATTGTGCGGTCTATTTGGCAAATTTATATCTCTTTACCTATGAGTTTGATTTCATTAAGCATCTCTTGAAGAGTAACACATGCCCTGTTGTCCATAGATTGTCCCTGGTTTGTAGATTTGTGGATAATCTTTTTGTTCCTGATTTTCCAGACTTTGAGAATTTCATGTACCTTAACCAAGGCTCTTTTGGTAGCGGCATATACCCAGAAACATCTTGTGAGTTGAATTGTATGTCTAAAGACTTCTCTTGTAAATTCTTGCATCTAACTGTGAGACAAAGTCCTCAAGGTTTATCCTGTGACATTTTTGACAAACACTCTCAACCAGAGTATGCAGGTATAGAAATGATTAGAATGCCTCACGTTGATTCCATTATCTCAATGACTGCAAAGCTTTGGGTTACCAATAGTCAATTTTACAGATTCTTGAGGCTTTGTAGTTTTAAGAAGCTTTTTGTCTTTCAGATGGTCAGTCTTGTTGTCTTTCTGAAGGTAAAAGGCTACCCTTTAAAAATTCTTCTAAAGAGAACTAGAGGGTTGCTTATTAAAGAAAAATTCCTTTTTGGAATTTCCACTTTTGGCATTTTCAAAATGATTCTGCTTTGGGTTTTGTAAGTGGGGAGCTTCTTGTAAGCCGACTTGTTCAAAGTCTTTCCCTGTTCTCCTTTCCTTTAGTTTTTCTTTCCGTTTCTGTCAGTCTGTTTTTCTTGTCCAGTCTGTTGCTAGCCAATCGTATGGCTGAGTCTTCCCGTTGCTTCTGGAATTGCAGCAGAAACTCAGTTTGCAGGTTGATGCTTTGTCACCAGCCTTTACCCACTGTAGGAAGCTGATGAAGTCAGTGGGGAAGTTGTGGTAGTTAAGTCACTATCATACATACTATTGACGGTCCCTGAACAGATGTGAGACTGGCACTTTTGTTCATACTGGTGTGTGTTTTTTGTTTATTGTTTCTCCTGCCTTTCCTTGTTTGGTTCTTTCTTTAGCTTCCTGAGGAAGTGTTAACCTTGTTGTTTTTTCTTCATCATGAGAATGGAGATTCTCTATTCTTATGAAAGATATTACTGTATCTGCTGCAGATGGGTTTCAAATCCAGCATTTTGTACCACTGACACAAACAAGTTTGCAGATTGCAATAAATGCAGCGTTAGGGTTTGACACATATTTGGTGATGCGGCATGGCGCTGGGCCACATGTAACCCCTGGGAGCAGTGCCAGTGCAGAAAGCCCAAGATTGGGCTGCTACTTCTGCAATGATGTGGTGGCTCCCCTAGATGTATGTGTCTTTCTGCCATCTTCTGTCCATTGGCTCTCAACAGCATATTGATTGTTGTTGAGTGATTAGAATATTTGCAGTGAGCCTACATGAGAGCAAATTACCTTGTCACTTAAAACACTCAGCTTTTTGCCCCTAACTGGGTCTGTAATGGGTTTGGCATAGTTGCTGAAGCTCTTCATTGTGAACTATTTTCACTGGTGAGCTGATGCTGACAAACATGTGAATGGAATTGTGATACTTGCTTGGATGGCAGTCAACAGCAAACAGAACCTTGGATCAGCAGTGCACTGTCACACGGCCTGGTTTGGCTCCAATTGCAGCTGCTCTTGCAGTTGAGCTTGCAGTGGCCCTCCTGCATCATCCACAGGGGTAGGATTCTGATTTCCAATACCCTTCTGGACTCATTACATAATCTGCTTTCTCCTGCCAGTTGAGATGTGTTATTGTTCTCATTCCCTTCTGTGAGAGTTGTTTCCATCAGTGAGAAGCTTGTATTGCTGGCTGCAAAATGGATTGCTCCATGTTTTGTGTGTGTCTTTACAGATTGTTAGCTCCTGCTGATAAAGAGGCATCGGTATTGGAGAATACGGAGCATCCCCTCGGCATATTGCCCCATCAAGTGAGGGGTTTTGTTGCACACTTTGCACAACTTGTTGTGATGGGCCATGCCTTCAATAAGTGCACTGCTTGCTCTTCGATTGTAAGAACTCAAATATTTCTCTGCTAAGGTTGATCCTTGGGATTGGAAAAGAATCCAAATAACTTACAGCTTGATCCAGATGAAATTCATTTGAAGGTAGCATTCTCATACATGCAAGTTTGAGTTGATTCATTGGGTGAGAACTAGAGATTATCTTTGTTTCTTAAAAGAGAGGACAGGTGTACTAACAAGTTTTGCGTGCATTGAGCAGGTTGTGATGGAGTTCAGGGAAAGAGGTATGGAGTTTGTTTTGGAAGTGTTGAACCGCCCCAATTACTTAGAGGATTTGACAGGCCTGACTGAGCTCCTATCAGCTACCCATTCCATGTCTCTTGAGTGGGATGATGACACTGAAGAAGCAGATGACTTGGAGCTATAACAGCACAGCTTTCATTTCTTGTTCCAGCTTTTTACACCAGGGTTCCATCTCTCCAATCTCCTACCAGGCTTGTGTCATCTGGTATCCTTAAATGATTTGTCCTGGCTAAACAGTGGACCAGAATCTGTTGATGATTTATTGATTGCTGTAGTTTATTTCCAAATAATACCCAAATTCTTGTTTGCCATATCTTGTGCAAAGTTCTCATAATCTTGTGACTTCTTTAGTCAATTGGAGTTCTTGTGTGATTGGTTTTCACTTCAAAGCAACTAATCAATAAGTACTTGTATACTAAGCATGTAAGCTGTATATGTTCCCCATATGGTACCAAGTGCAATATAATAACATGCACATTATATCTTTGAGATTTTGGCTGTTGCACATATCACTTGCACCCATCTATTAAATTATACAATTTTACATCTAGGCCAGAACTTTTAGCCTGTGGTTGTGCATGAGTGGTGTTTCTGGCCATTTATTAGGTCAGGCGTAAGGATATTCAGTTTGTCAAATAGCACCATTGGCCATGTCTGATTGCTATCATAGAGTGGATTTTCTGCATTAATTATATCTCTGGCAAGACATGCTGTGGGGCCTGGATAGTAGCCAGCCACTCTTTTAGAGAGAAAATGTGATATGTGACTGCAGGAGATTCAAAAAGAGATTGCAGATCTCCACCTGAGTCAGTTATTAGATGGAGTGAAGTTTCCTTTGATGCATATTTTCCCTAGTCAAGAATCATCCTGCTCTAGGTTTGTGTGGTGAAATACAGAACCAAATTTCTACTGACAGATTCAACACGGTATGTTCAATAAGCCCTCCCTGATACAGGTACGTATGCCTGAATTTTTGTTCAAGTTCTTTGTGGTATATGTTCAAAAATTCTTGCTTGTTAGTGTCTGATGAAGGATGTGTCTCTGGATCATTCTGTTTGATGAAGGATCCATGTGCAGGTGGGAGCCAAGAAGGATTGTAACTTCAAGCACATATCATGCATCCTGTTGGTACAATATGTATGAGTCTTGAAGAGAATAGCTCCTTCGAAGTTTTGACAATCCCCCCTAGCTCCTTTCTAGGGTTCAATAGGATCAACATAGAGCCTGTTTCCACAGGCAGTTATCAGACTGTGTTGTAGGTCTGAAGGATTGTCTGTGCTGAAGCAAATCCTTGGAGCAGCACATCTGTTCAGAGAGTTGTTACTGGGGTGATGTGATAGCTACCCAACAGATGCAGATTTCTTCACAGATCCTGAATGTTTTTCACCAATGAAGGTACCACAAGTGGAGTGGAGAAGGAGGTTGCAGCTGCAAACCATGATTCAGATGGTGGTTATGGGGAAGGTGCTGGCACTAGAACATGACCCAGGGCTGTGTCTCTGTCAACCTGTTTTGCAATTGTTGGTACTTCCCTGGATGATGCTAGCTCAGTCCATGGAGGAAGGCTGTTGTGTGTTGAACCTCTGAGTAGCAAATTCCTGTTTCTGACTTGATTGAAAATACAGACTTACTCATCATATGGGAAAGCCTCATCCCCAGCTAGTGTACTTGCTTCAACCCAACTTCTCCATCCAGTCCTGAGTTTTTTCAGTAATCCTAATAATTCTCTGAGATCTGGCATGTGAACTGTTAGCATGGTGTGTGTTTGAGAATGTAGACCTAGTCCTTGCAAAAGGGTAATTTCTGAACTCTCGTTCTGTCACACAATTGATACCACTGGGTCAGTTTGCAGCTCCATTGTAGGTTGTATAGATTCTTGCTGGTCTGGCATGAAGTTAGTCACTGTTGTTACTGTCCTCTGTGTCATGGAACTCCTCGGCAGACAAGGAAGTCAGTTTGTGTGCCTGCTTTATCTGAGACAGCTTTCTGAGAGAACTGGCTTTCTCTGGGGAAAGGAGAGGGTCATTTAGAATCCAAGGATAAGTTCTGGTAGCTGTGTATCAAGTGCTGAAGTGCAAGCAAACCCTAACTTCATTGGATGGTGGTGCTGCATGTGAGAGATTTATGGCCCTCTTAACTCACTGGATTCCTCCTCCTGGTCCATCTTGTTAGCAAACATCATTGCAGAAGGCCCGAAGAGATACATGGAGTGATCTGTTGAAGACACTGCTTGGGACACACAAGAATCTGATCTTAGATATGGTTGCTTGTGATAGTGACAATGAGAAGTGCGACAATGGTTCCATAGCTGTGATTTGAGCTCGAGGTGAGTGCCTATGCATATTGGTGGTCTGTTTTGTCCGCAATAGCAAGAAATCTTTGTAATTATCCGGGCACTTGCTCCCTGTTCAACACTTGCTTCCATGTCCCACTACCACCACAACTTGTACTTGGAAGATTTGTGGCAATGTGCATACTCTCCTGCTTGCCAGTGTTGCACAACACTGCTACCATGCAAATCCAAGTGTGCTCATTGAACTTTTATGACAGTGGCTCTGTAGGAAATGCTTGCAGGCCAATTCTGAGAACCACAATGTCACTGACAACTGCAATCCAAGCAGAACCTGTACATCTCAGTGTTTCATCCTCTCTGAAAGCATGAACAGCTTTTCTCCCTCAAGTTATGGACAAGGTGAGTGGCAAGAGGTTGTTGATTACTGGAAGTAGCTGAGGTGCAGGAGCACTGAAGGTATTTATGGTAACCAATTATGTCAAAGCTGGTTATGAGACATGACCTACTGTTCGGAGGTTTGAGAGTGTTGTGCAACCCTCCTCTTGATGGATGAAAAGTCATGTAGCCCTCATGTATGAAAATTTATAACCAATGTCCTATGTAGATGATGCACGCAAAGGGAAAGGCAGGGTGAGAGGTTATGCTGGGTGAATGCAGAGTGTTATGCTAGTCTTGCAAGAAGCAAAAATCAAATAGGGTAGAACGGCCTATCACTGAGCATGTGCTCATCACTGAACAGTTTCCAACATTTTCCTAAACCCTTCATCAAATTGAGTGATTTTTGTGTCATTGTCACTGGAGGGCTACAAATGATTTTTTAGTGTGTGAAGTAAAGGAGCAACTCAGAAACATAAGAAGAGGCTGAATGATAGTTTTCTTCAAGTTTTATCAAAAAGTAGTAACCCTAGATCCTTCTTTAGTTCCAGCCCCATATCTTCCTCATTTTAAAGTCTGTTTTGAGTGATTAAAAACCTGATGGGTGCACCAAGTAGGGCTTCACAAAACTTCTTTGTATTCCAAGGGCAAAGATGCAATGATCATAGATTTTAAGGTCAAACTCCTAATCTGATTTAATTCACCCATTTTTGAACACTGAAATTCCTTTACACAAAACATTCCATATCCTATTCCTTCACCAAATTGAGCAACGTTTCCAACATTGGTAGGGCTAGGTGAAGGGTTACAAATGTTTGTTGAGATTCAGAAGCAGAGGAACAATGTGCAAGGATTTGACCTACTTTCAGTTCTAAAGTGTTCACTCACCGGCCTATCTACTGTAAAATGAAAACATCTCAAAACACTCCTTGTATGTGACTTGGAAATGTGTCCCCAAATGAAATCAATGTGCCTCTTTATTCAAGTATATTAAAGATTGAAGGTTTTCAATTTCAGCATCATTAATTATTTGTGGCTAGACAAGTTCAATATAGACCTTATATTACATGGCAATTATGTTCATGAATATTAAAAAAATTGTTGGGTTGAAGCATAATGGAGACCCAATCATGATGATAAACTCATTGTCTCTTTAAATGCTATAATGACCAATTTGAGATCATCACAACCAAAAATGAACAACATGACATGCATTCAACACTGAACTGAAAAAATGCCCATCTACCTTGTGCATCCATATGTGATAACCTTGCTTATGTAAGCTGGTTGGATGATGGACAACCCACCCATCTCACAAAATTGAAAAAATAAACCCTTTAAAAGTCCATGTTATATGTCTACTATACCAACCCAAGTTGTAACCATTAGTACATTTGAGTTAATACCTGATATCTAGATTGCAGACAACCCCACTTCTCCTTGGAAAAGGCAAAAGGCAATCTAGTTTTATACTCTGCATTTTAAATGTCACACATACTCCCTGTGTTTCAAAATGCCAAAGCAAAATTCAAAGCAGAGATGACAACAGGAGAAATGGTGCATAGTCCAACCACATACATGACCATACAAGACGCTGAGACCATTGCTTCATCTGCAATAATCAGCTGCTGATCACCTAGCCTAACAAATTCAGCCTACAATTGACCATGCAACCTCATATGAGCTATGGGATCGCCAGGAATGTCACACCATGGAGGATGATGATGCAGCAATTATGAACCACAATGTCAGCATGATAAACAGAAACACATTGCATGAGGCTGTTCTTGCTGATGCTGCTGTGATCTTTCAAAAAACAGAGACAGCTGCAATAGAGGCCCATGATGGTCGACATATACCCAATGGACTCATCAGTCAACTGAATCAATAAATGTACAGGGTTTTGTACAGTAACCTGGAAACTGAAGCTTCTCCAATGTCTCCTCCACAATACACTTTCCTTGGAAGAAACTGGATGGTGTTTTCCACCCATGACAACCCACTGATTCCAGTTCCAATAAGTATCGGGAAGCATCAGGCAGGGACATGCTATAGAGGAATGAAAAGCCTCAGATATGCGTGGTTGACCGGAACATCAAAAGACCTTTGAAGTCTTGAAAAGAGACTTGTGCTCATAAAATTGTTACTCCAGCCTTTGTGTGGGCATATATAGACCCCACATTCCACTTTGAAAACAGGAGGAGCCTTCATGAGACAAAAATGTACTAATTGACTTCACATGTTGTAGCCTTTCAATCCATTGACTCTGCACAGTGTTTGGAGGAGCATGACAAAGAGAACCAAGGAGAAGAGAAGAAAATCATGTTGCAAAATATTTCCGACAGGATGATTAGGAAGGCTGGGGAGAAATAGGGGCCAGTTCAGACCTGAAGGAGTACACTGTTGTTTCCCATGATCTTTCAAGACTGTATATTAAGAAATTGGGTTGCCTTGGAGTATGTGTCTTCTCAGTTTACAAGACGATTTGAAGTGGGCTTTTGCAGATGAAATGATACCTGCTAGAAAGGAGCCAGAAAGAGAAAAAGAAGGACAAAGAGATCATGATCCAACTCAAGAAAGCCATGGCCACTGCAGCTTCAAGTCTGCTGCAATGGTTTGGTCCACATCGGTTTAAATCATTGTCTATGAGGACTGTGATTCCTGCTGTTGCACATGCTCCTGAGAATGTTATTGTTGAAGTCACCTGCTCAGAATACAGATTCTGAGTTAAAACAGCTCATGGAAAAAATTGCAACTCCTCAAATGGGTAATCAAAAGAACTTTCTAGAAACTATGAACTGCAGAAATATTGATCAGTGCCATAGCATCAACCCTCAGAAGTGTGGCATTCACTTACCCAGTCACCAACCACAAAAAGGCTGACAAAGAGAAAGTTGTGGAGGCATTGCCCTGAAAGGATTGCATATCCATCCAGAATCCCCATGGAGAGACTCCACATGCATTGAAACACCATGGCTGCAACAAGAAAACTGCACCCAACAAACAAATAGCCCAAAGTTGTTGGTATCCTAGCTTATCTAATTCTGTTGTAGCTATGGAAACAGAGTCTCTCGCTTTTGGTCTCCTCTTATATCTCCAGTTAATGTTCACCCACACTGAACAACACAATATGAAGAAGAGAAAATACCCTCCCAAGCTCCTTCCAAGACAAACAAAAAGAGACCATTGCAAAAGCTCCATATGGATCCTGTGAAGAGACAAGAAAAAAGTGCACGCGAGATAGCAAGAAAGGAAGTACATTGTCCAGAACAAGTTTTCATGATCTGTGAAAGATAATGCACACCCGGGATGACCAACAGAAACAATTACAAAGCTCCTCACGTGAGGATCCTTTGCAGAGACAAGAAAGAGCCACACGAGATAGCAACAACCAAGACTTGCATTGTTCAGAACAAGTTCAGAAACCAAGTTCGATGATGGAGTTCAGCATTCTCTTTCTATGAATGCAGATGCAATAGGTACCTTTGAAGGCTGCTTTGCACAAGCAGTTTCTGTCCAGCCAGTATGATCATTGTCTGAACATCCTAGAGGAAGCTTGACAGGAGGTGGATTTCATAACGAAACGTGAAGATCTGCGTTCAAGTGAGAAGCTTTGGGAGGACACGAGGAGAAGACGTACCAGAAAGCTGTGACGGAAGAGAAGTCCGGGATGGTCATCATGACACAGAAAGAGGTCAAAGCGAAGGCAAACTGGCCGAATCGCATCACCATTCCTCCTAACGTGCCCGCAGATCCTGGCAAGTCCTTCATTCTCGTTGCTGGCGGTCCCGCTCCTTTAAATTGAGGAGGCACTCCCACTGGATGCACTGCTGGATAGCTCGCTTCCATTTGTGCGGATTCTGTTTCTTCCTTCTCTTTTCACGGTCTCCTATCGAGGGTGATGATGGGAGGAGAAGATCTGAAAGCTTCCAAGCCCTGGCGCGTCCAATGTCTCTTTTCTTCTGCTCCTTCTGGACGCATCACTAGTTCAAGGATGTTGTGAGAAAAGAAAATGCGGAAGCAGAGCCGCGTTCACATTCCTCGTGATGTGCTGAAGCGCACCGACCTCGATATCCATCTCGATTTTCTGTATCTTGTCGCAGTTCAGTCTTATGCCAGCAAACCTTTGCTCCCTGAACCAGATATTCTTGCTCCATATCAATTAGCTGCTCTGTAATTTCAGATTTCTAAACATGATCTGCTCATCTCCTCCGACTGTCTGAGTCGAAAATCGCCGTCACTCGGATCCGATCTCAGCTTTTGCCTTCTAATCTCATTTTCCTGGTGTAAAGCCAAGCGTGCAAGAAACAACTCTGCATTCTCCAAAGCTTGTCTCTTCAAGCAGGACAACTACAGCCTTCAAAGAGCCGTGCAAACAAAGCTTTCTGTGTATGATGTCTGAAACGACGCTCGGATCTCAGCTTTTGCGGTCTAATCTCGTGTCCTGGTGTAAAGCCATGCGTGCAAAAGAAAGTCCATAACACTGCATCCTCCAAAGGGTCTCTTCCAGCAGGACGACTACAGCAGCCTCTTAAGAACTGCAAAAAAAGCTTTCTATGTGTAATATCTGAGGCGAAAATCAAAGCTCCACGGGTCTCAGCTTTTGCTTTCTTATCTCATGTTCTCGTGTGAAGACAAAATGTGCAAGAAAGTCCAGAACGCTGCATCCCCAAAGAGTCTCTTCAAGAAGGATGACTACAGCCTTCTCAGGGCTGCAAACAATGGTTTCTTTGTATAATGTCTGAGGAAATCATCAATCTCCCTTGGATCTCAGCTTTTGCCTTCTTACCTCATGTCCTCGTGTGAAGCCATGCAAGAGAGAGTCCACAGCTCTACATTCTCCAAAGCGTATTCAAGTAATACGACTACAGAGCCTTCTAGGAGATCCAAACAAAGCTGTCTATGTAAATAAAAGAGCCGCAAAACGACAGCATAACCGATCCACCAACGAGAAGAAGAAGAAGAACAACAACAACAACAACAGCAGAGACTCAGCAACGAATGCGACGAGGAGTCTTCAGCGGGAAAGTTGTAATCGGCTTTCTGACTAGGCAGGCGATGCGGAGGAAGAAGAAAACGCAACGACGAAAGAGAAGAGCGCACGCGAAGAAGACGAGCAGCAGACGAGAAAGAAGTGCGCTTACGGAAATGCATGGGACTTAGCTGAATCATCAGCGTCGGGTATCAATAGGGAACAAGGTTATGTATATCACAGAGACGGGCATCACCCTCTGGGTAGCCGGTCAATTCACAAAAAAAATGGGAAAATTTTGGAAATTAAACAAAAACTTAAGTTTTACAAAGAAAAAAAGAAGCTAGAAATTTTGGAAAAATCACCAAACTTTCTAAACCACAAAAATGAAAAATAAAATATAATAATAATAATAATAATTATTATTATTATTATTAAATAATAAATAAAAATTGGTGAGATCTCTTAGCAGTGTTTTTTATTTAGGAATTTTATTTTATTTTTCAAAGTGATGATCATCCTTAGGAAGATTTAGCCAAATATGACTGACTATAAACCAGAATATGAAATAAAAATCTTAAAATAATCTTTCTATATTTTTGGCTACACACATATGTTTATGTAATCCTTCTCCTTATGCCAATTTTATACACAATGTATTTATTTCTCGTGCATTTATTACCATATGGCAATTGCTATCACCTTCTAAGGTTCCTTGGTGCTGAAATTAGATCATTTGAGGGGTCTTTTTAAAATATGTAGTCCTCCAAACTAATCTTTTATTGTGTTGTGTAGGGTAATGCCCCAAGTGTAAAGACATGCACTATTTTTTTTCTTGTTAAAAAAAATTCCGTGATACTTGGTGGGTACCTGACGGGTATCATACGGACAAAAAAGGAGGCCAAAAAATGAAGAAAAATTGTGAAGCTTTTGGCTACCACTTCTGGTATTCCATTCCATTCCATTTTTTGAAAATGCATTGTGAACGGTGGAAGAAAATAATTGTGCTCTCCCATTACACTAGAATAATTTGTGCAGGTGGTCTTGATGATATGGAAATCAAATCTGGATTTTCAGCCCTGCCAATATGAGTTGACATTTGGTGATGTAAGTGTTAATTAACAACCAATCTTTTTCTTTTTATTGGCCTTGCCTACCAAGGCAAGGATATAGTGTTTAGATTCATTATAGAGTACTAGTGTGAATCCCGTGCATAATGCACAGGTGTGTTATTTCAACAATGTCTGGTTGATGATTTTGGTTTTTTTTAAAAACTTTTGTTTTCAAACAACCGTTGGTCCCCCCTCCCCCAGCGGTCTTTTATATTTTTCCAATTGCTGCTAAACACCGGTTTCCATCGGATCACACTGGGTCAGAGTAATTCAGCACCCACCGGCGCATCATCCATCCATTGGATGCTTGAACTTGTTGTGGATGAACCTAAACCTCTCCCATGCCCAGCCTGCCCATGCTGGCCTACCATCACAGACAGACTGAGTGAATTAATATCATATATACATGATAGTAGCTTAAGGGATTTTGATAAGCCCCTTGGTAATAGGTCTATTTTGATATGGGGATTTTTGAAAGATGATATTTTGGCTTGTGTTGAAACTTGAGATTAGTTATAGAGTTATAATAATATCTTGAAGGATTTTGGTTTTTTTTTGGGAGGATTTTTTGAAGATTATATTTTTGCATGGTGAAATATTTTTTGAGTTAATTCTTCTTTGGCCTTAAGATATGTTTTAATTGTAAATGGCATGGCCAGAGTGTGACACACCCCTTGGTTGAACCATGTGATTGTATGCAATCTTTTTGAGAGCTTTGCACATATTGTGTGTTTACAAGATCTTTAGGGTTAGTTGGGTTCCCTAAATGAAGGGATTAGGATGAGGTGTGTTACCTGTTCTTGAGCCTGTTCTCTTACCTAGGTAGTACCTAGTCTAGAGGGAAGCTGGACCTTCACAGCCTGCAAGGTTGATTTTTATTTTTATTTTTTTCAATTTTGTGATGCAGCTGAAGTGGTGATCATCCATAAAGATGATTTAGCCAGATTTGGCTACAGACTAGATATGAA